>Ga0315268_10000051_pt1 | contig 123138 bp, 88 predicted proteins | sample C1_top_MG_FD_204535 | JGI IMG/M metagenome (GOLD analysis project Ga0315268, IMG submission 204535) | Sediment microbial communities from Yellowstone Lake, YNP, Wyoming, USA - C1_top | ecosystem: Environmental > Aquatic > Freshwater > Lake > Sediment | place: USA: Wyoming | collected 2017-08-01
ACGGGCTCTATGGGCTCTATGGGCGGCAGACGAGCGCTCACGATGGGCGATGCTCACTCCGGCTGCAGGAACCGTCCGTCGACGAGGTGCTCAATCGCCTCGCGCGCCGAGCGCGGGTCGAGCTTCGCTTTGGCCCCGAGCAGCGCAACCGCTTGCGCGACCGTCGTCGGCTCTGCGAACGCGGCGAGGGCGGCGAGGAGGACTCGACCCTCGGCGCCCGCGGCGAGCGTTGGGTCGCGGAAGCGGCGGGGGCCGAGCGAGGGCACGCAGGCGAGGCTCGTGCCGTTGACGGAGCGCACGACGGTCACCTCGTGCTGCGCGAGCTGCGCTGGGACGATGTGCCGCCCGAGCCAATCGCCTAGCGCCAGGCGCCGCGTCGAGGGCGCCGTGTTTCGCAAGCGCGTCCGGGCGTTGAGCGCGACTCGCTGCCGCGCGACGCGGTGCTCTTGCGCTGTGGCGTCGATATGCTCCGCTGTGCGCTGCACCGCCGCCTCGAGCGCCTCGTCCAAAAAGCCTAGCATCGGCACGGTCGCGAGGCCCGGCTCACGTCGCTCGAAGTATTCGAGAAACTCGGTGAAGGTGCGCGCCTCGCTCGCCATCGCGAAGCGCGCCGCGTGCTCGGTGACGAGCGCCCCGGGCTGCGCTTCGAGCCGCTGGTAGCCTACGACGCAGTCGCGGCCGATGACGTCCTCGACGAGGCGCACCTCCTGCGCGAGCGAGGTGGCGCTCGCCAACGGCAGGCCCGCGATGCCTGAGACCTCCACGTCGAGGTTCGCGTGGCGGCCACAGTGATCGAGCAGCGCGAGCAACTCGGCGTCCGAGGTGCACGGCTTGAGCAGGCCCCGGCCCATCAGCTCGAGTCGCTGTGCTTGCGAGAAGCAGCCGATGTCGAGCACGACGTGCACCTGCGCGAACGTCTGCGCGAGCACGTCGATGAGCTCGGGGCGCGCCTTGCCCCACAAGAAGTACGTGCACGAGTGGCGCGACAGATCGACGCCCGCCCACATGGCTTGGAGGAACGCGGCCGAGCTGCCCGGAAAGTCGTAGCGTAGCTGCCACGTGCGCGGGGCGACTTCCTGATGGTCGCGGCGCACGCTCGCGCGCGAGCGCAAGAACGGCGTCGCGCGGCCGAACGCCACCTCTTGATTGTCGCGCGACCCAGCGCAGTACAGGCAGGTTTCGCTGCACCCTTTGCCGGGCGCGACCCAGCCCGAGAAGGCGTCGCGATCCTGCTCGCAGAGGAAGATGTCTGCGAAGTGCGAGTAGTAGACGTCGTCGCTGTTCGTGGCGTTCTGCACGTAGGTGAGGTCTTGGCGCCGCGTGGCGCCCGGCGACGCGCGGGCGACACAGTTCGGCGGGGCGGGCTCGCCCAAGCACAGCGCGAGCAGCGGCCGCTCGCCGTCGCCGAGGATGATGTCGTCGATGCAGTCGAGCGCGTGCAACTCCTGCCACCAGTGCGACGCCGTGTTGCCGCCGACCACGATGCGGATATTGGGATCGATCTTGCGCAGCATCCGGGCCACCCCGAGCGCGCGGTGGACGTGGTGGAACCATTTTAGGCTGATGCCGACGAGCCGGGGGCGCACGCGGGCCACAAGGGCCGCAAGCGAGCGCGTCATCTCGTCCTTGGTCTCGTCGCCGTCGTACAGCCGCACGAAGGCCTCGATGCCGCCGCGGCGCAGGTAGCTCGCGAGGTAGAGGATCCCGCACGTGGCCTCGCCGGTGCCGGCGCCGAGGAGCAGGACCGGGGAGTAGGCCAAGCCTAGAGGCCGTGCGCCGCCGCGAGCGCCCTGCCGTAGCGGGCCACCGCGAACACTGGGTCGTCGGGAGAGACGATGCCGCGCGCCTTCGCCAGCGCTTCGAGGCCCATCTGGTCCCAGCTCGTCTTTCCGTTCGCGACGCCGTCCATGATCTTGAGCAACACCGCGTTGTTCACCGCCCCTTCGCCGGTATCCGCGTCGGCGAGAAAGAGGTGCTCACCGTAGGTGGCGAGAAACTCCGCGCTCGTCATGCCAGCGAGCGAGCCGCACGAGCCGCCGATGATGAGCTTGGTCGGGCCATCGCCGAGCTTGCCGACGACGGGGAAGGTTTCTTCGAGGTGGAAGCTGTGGCCGCGGTGGGCGATGAAGTCGATGCGCGGATCGAGCACCGCCGCACGCTTGGTCTGCTCGTCGGCGTCCATGCTCAGGATCACGCGCTGAATGATGCCTCCTTGCTTGCGCTCGAACACCGTGTCTTTGCCGGCCCGTAGATCTTGCGCCTTGGCGTACGCGTCGTTGCGCTTGAAACCGTTGGCCGTCAAGGCGGCGCGCGCCTGGTCGATCGAGTGCTCGTCTGGGTAGAAGAACAGCCGGGCGGTCAGAGCCCCGTCGGCGAGCCATTGCCTGCTCGGTACACCTACGGGCGCGATGGCGGGTAGTGCGGCGGCCACGCTGCGCGCCTCGTCAGAGAGGGGCGCGCCAGACTGATAGAGGTCGCGCAATACAAAACGCAGCGCTGTCGCGCGTGCGGGGTTGCCGCTTGGAGCTTGGCTCGCGCTCTCGACGAGGGCCTTCTCGAGGCGCTCGCGCACGGGCGCGGCGAGCGTGCCGAAGGTAGCTCGGACGAACGGTTGAATACGGATGACGTCGGTGTCGCTGCGAAAGTGCCGCCCGGCCACGAGGTCGTCAGCGATGAGCGTCGCGAGGACAGGCGCGCCGCTTTGCAGCACGTCGAGCTGCCGATAGCTGAGGAGTTGGGCGAAGAACGTGTAGCTCTGCTCGCGCTCTGGATCGACGCGCGCCAAGAGCGCCGGTAGGTCACCGTCTGGCGCGTCGCGCACGAAACGATCGAGCAGGGCCTGATAGGTGGATGTAAACAAGGCCGACTTATCGGCGCCGGCGATGAGGATGTAGGCCGCGCGGGCCGACAAGGTCGCTGCGAGTCCGAGGCGCAGCGTGTCGGTGCCGGTCATCTCGTTGTCTCGCTCGTGCACGTAGTTGATGATCGCGCCTACCTTGCCGAGGTTGTACACGGCGTTGGTCCCATCGGCCTTGCTGTTGATGGCCTCTGCGACCGCACGCGCGAAGGTCTCGCGCGTCAGCGTGGTCAAATCGACGCCGAGCCACGCGAGCACCTGCATGGCGTGCGAGCGGTCGAACACGTGGTTGGCGTTGTCACGAGAGCCGAGGTAGTCGCTCACGAAGTGTACCGCCGGGCCTGACGCGAGCGCGCCCGCCGCGATGAAGGCCTGCGCCATCGTGGTCGGCCTCGGCTCGTGGTTGAGCACCATGCTGACGGCGGTGAGAAATTGCTGACCCGTGGCGCCGCTCGTTTCGAAGGCGGCGTTGGCTGCGGCGATGGCCGCCTTGCCCTCCTTGGCGAGCTCGCCTGCTATCTCGCCGATCATGGCTTCGTTGCCGCCAGGGCTCGCCGCCACGAGCGTTCGCGCGAGGCGCAGGCCGCCGGCGCGATCGGCGCCTTTGCCGATGCCGATGCGATTCAGCACGTCTACCGCGGCGTCGAGGTCCTTGCGGTTAGCGACCAAGAAGGCCAAGGCCTCGTCGCGAAGCTCGGTGTCCACGCGGGCGTCAGCGTCGACGCAGAAGAGCACGAGCGGCAGCAGGACGGTGGCGAACGGCAAGTCGGCCGCTAGCGCGCGCTGCGCGGTGTCGACGACGTTCTCGGTCAGGCCGCGGGCGCGAACATTGGTGGCGCCTAACGCCAGCACCCACAGCGCGATTTCGGCGGGTTTGCCTATGGGATGGACGCTTGGGTGCGCTTTGACGAGGGCCAAAAGCTGCGGCACCAGGGCCACGTTGGTCAGGGCCGCCTGCTCGTCACTGCCGCGACCCGAGAGCAGGAGCACGAAGCTATCGAGCATGGCGTCGTCGATGCCGGCGCTCGCCAGTGCCAGGCGGCCCTCTTGGTATTGGGCGCGTAGCCGCACCGGTATCGTGGGCGAGGAGGCGAGCAGATCTGCCGCGGCCTTGCTCGCCGCGGCGGCGAGCTCCGACTTGCCGTCGGCCCCGGCGAGGCGTGCTACCGCAGCGAAGGATGAAAACGCTGCCTTGACCTCGCCCTTCTCGGTCGCGTCTTGCGCCCGCGCCTGCAACCGCGCCAGGACTGCGGCGTCGGGCTTGCTCGACTGCGCAGGCCCGGCCTGGCCCGGCCAGGGCGTCAGGGCGTCGAGGGTGCTCAACGTCTGCGCCCCGACGAGGTCGATTTCGCCGTTTGGCGCGAGCGTCTCGAGCAGGTCGGGGCTGATGGCGGCGCGCTCGAGCTCGGCAGCGTCGAGCCGGTCGTCGGCGAGGGTCGCGCTATCGAACACGGCCTTGAGCGGGGCGCGCGCCTCGGGGCGAATCACGAATCCGGTGAGCTTGGGGTCGGCCATGGGTCGAGGTCTCGTCGCCAGCGGATGGGGTACCCGTGGCGCTTCGCTCGAATTATCGCACGAAATGGGCTGAAGGTCTCGCGCTTTGAAGTTACACTGACGCTCTGACGTGAGGAGGCCCGTGATGGCGTGTCGTGCTCGGTCGTTGCTGCTGCTCGCGGTCTGTAGTTCTGTTGCGGACTGCAAGAAGACGCCCGCCGGTCGCGGCACTCAGGAGCCGCCTACTGCGGGCGATTGCGCGCCGAGCTGCGTGGCAGGGCAACACTGTGACGAGGCGAGCAGCACCTGCGCCTGCGACAACGCGTGCGCCGCGGGGGAGTCGCGCTGCGGCGTCGGCGGCAGCCCCGAGCAGTGCGCGCTCGCACAGGGCTGCCCGGTGTGGACCGTGCCGGTCGTGTGTGTCGCAGGTGTGGAGGTCTGCTCGCTTGTTGGCGCCGTGGCGCAGTGCCAGTGTCGGCCCCCGCCGGCCTGTACCATCGACGCGCGCTCCTGCAGTGGCGATGGCCTGCGTCTGCAGACCTGCGGCGCCGACGCCCATGGCTGCGCGGTGCCTCGTGTCGTCCATTGCCCGACCGTCTACGGCGCCGGTTCCACCTGCGTTGCCTCGCCTGGGCAAGCGCACTGTCTCTGCCCGCCTTCGAGCGCCAGCACCGTGTATGTCGACGGCCTGCATGGCGACGACCAGCTCGGCAGCGGCGCCGGCGCGCCCGTCGAGTGCGCCTTCAAGACCATCGCGCACGGCATGGCCGTGGCGAGCTCCGGGGAGACCGTGGCGGTGCGGCCGGGAACCTACAGCGCCGCGCAGGGCGAGCTCTTCCCGATCCAGCTCAAGGGCGGCGTGACCCTGACCACCGATGTCACGCCGGTTGACACGACGAGCTATGTCATCGAAGGCACGGGCAGCGTGGCCCTCGGCGCGACGCCGGCCTTCGCTACCGTGGCGGCGCTCGGCGTCGGAGTGGGCGCACCCGTGCTGCGCAACTTCACCCTGCGCGCCGTGCAGCCTGTCGTCCCGGGCACGGGCGCATATGCCTTTGGCTGTAGCGGCGGGGCGCCCGTGCTCGACCATGTCGTCATCGACGGCGCCGATCGCGGCGTCGCGGTGCTCGAAGGTTGCGCGCCCACGCTCACAGGGCTCGTGGCGCGCAACGTCGTGAGCGTCGGCTTGCGTGTGCAGACGACGGCCGGTACAACGACCGTCACGGCCGGCACCCTGGCCGGCGCGGAGGTAGGCCTGTCCCTCGCGAGCGGTGTCATCTCGATTGACGGTCTCGACATCAGCGGCGCGGCGACCGTTGGCGTCGAGTGCCGGCCGAGCGGCGGTGTGCTCGCCCTCGCCGCGACCGGGCTTCGCGTTCACGACGGCACGGGCGACGGCGTGACGCTTCGTCCGCTGGGCGGTGGCGGCGCCTACGGTGCCATCGATCTCGTGAACGCCGAAGTGTCATTCGTGCAGGGCGTCGGCATCACGGTGCAGGCAGGCGCACCGACCCTGAGCGGCCTCGCGGCGCACGACAACGGCAACGAGGGCTTGTTCGTCGATGCGCCGGGCGGAACCGTCAGTCTCGTCGCTGCGGTCATCAGCGCCAACGGGCTCGGCAACGGCTCGCCTGGCGTCACCCTCGTCGACGGTACGCTGAGCGCCACCGGCGCGAGCGTCGTCGACGCGAACGGCGACGCTGGCTTCGTGGCTGTTGGCGGCACACTCAGCATCGACGGCGCCAGCATCGATCGCAATCGACTCGACGGCGTGAGTCACTATGGCGGCGCGACCACCCTCGTCTCGTCGACGCTCAGCGCGAACCTCGGCGCCGGCGTGACGCTGTTCGGCGGGACGCTCGGGCTTACGTCCTGTACCGTGGAGAGCAACCTGATGGGCGGCATCGACGCCGAGGGTGGCAGCCTCGCGCTCGCTGCTTCGCTCGTGCGCAACAACACGGGCGGCCCCGGCCTCGCGCTCGTTGGCGACGTCACCGCTGTTGTGACCGGCTCGAGCGTGAGCGGCAACGGGGGTGCCTATGGGACCTACGGTAACTCGGGTGGTATACTCCTCGCCCTCAACGATGGCGCGACGCTCTCGATCTTCAAGCGCAACCTAGTCTTTGGTAATCTCTATAACGGCGTCGATGTCTATGTGGCGGGCGTCACGCTCGGCGATGGCGCCGCCGGTACGTGTATGAACAAGAACAGCTTCTACTGCTACGGCGCGGGCAACGTCGGCGTGGCAGCGCACAGCGTCACGGTCGACGCGACCCACGCCGACTGGGCCAACGCGGCGCCGGCCTCCACCATCGACTGGATCGGTCCCACGGTTGATGCTGCGAGCCCCTGTGGAAGCGTCGGCTGCCCGTAGGTTACGTCGATGCTCGAAGGATGGCGGCAACGACGGCAGGTAGCGCGCGCCCAACAGGGCGACGCGGCGGCCTTTGCAGAGCTGCTGCGGCCCGAGCTGCCGCGCCTGTACCGCGCGGCCTTCTACTTGGCGCGCGACGCCGACGAGGCGAGCGATTTGGCCCAGGAGGCCTGCGTCCGCGCCTATCAAAACCTCGCCGATTTCGAGAGCGGCCGAGCGCTTGGCCCGTGGCTGCACCGCATCCTACGCAACCTCTTTCTCGATCGGCGCAAGAGCGCGGCGTCGCGACACGAGGTGCGGGCGAACGAGGAGGACGAGCTCGGTGGCGCGCGCGAGGCTGCGGCTTCGCCGGCCGTGCCGTCGAGCGACTCGCCGCTCGAGGTCTTGCTGCAACGCGAGCAGTCGGCAGCACTCGGTGAGCATGTGCGCGCGCTGCCGGTCGCCTTTGCGGAGGTGTTGGTGTTCTGTGACATTCAGGAGATGAGCTACGCGGAGGTGAGCGAGGTGACCGGCGTGCCGCTTGGCACGGTCAAGTCGCGTCTGTCGCGCGCTCGCCTCATGCTGCGCGAGCGCTTGCTCGCCGAGCCGGAACTTTTGGCGGGCCAATCTCGTAAGTCTCGTGGAGGTGCGTCTTGAGCACCGGCGGCAAAGAGCAGGCGACGTGTGCGATGGTGCGCGAGGAGCTTGCCGATGTGTGCGATGGTCGCGGGGCGCCCGCCCTGCGTGCTCACCTCGAGACCTGCGTCGCCTGCGCCACCCTCGTGCGCGAAGGGCGCGCCCTCGAGACGGCGCTCGCGGCCTTGCCCGCCGTGGCGCTGCCCGTTGATTTCGAAGAGATGCTGCTGCCGCGCCTCGCGGCGGTGGGGGCGCGCCACGCCCGCCGGCTGCCTGTGCCTTCGTGGACGAGTGCGCCCTGGCTGCGCGCCTCGGCGGTCGCTGCCGCTGCGGCCGTGGCGCTCGTTGTCGTGGCCGTAGGTCTGCGCGGTCGGCCGACGGCAGAGGTCGATGCGACGGTGGCCGAGTTGGTCGAGGTCGACGTCGATGTCGCGGTCGCGGCCGCCATGTCGGGTGTGGACGTGCGGCTTGCCTTGCCGGACGGACTCGAGGTCGCCAGCGACGACCCGCGGCTCAACGGCCTGCACGCGCTCGCCTGGCGCGTCGACCTGGCGCCGGGGGTCAATACGACCACGGTCGTGCTGCGCGCCGTGTCGATGGGTGAGCATCGCTTGCACGTCGTGCTCGAAGCGGGCCCGCATCGGGCCGAGATGGACCTCGGCGTGCTCGTGCACGCAGGCAGCGCTCACGCCGCGCTGCGCGCTTGGTCACGTGCCCTGTTTGCGGCGACGCCGCGGCTGCGGCTCGAGCTAGGAGGTGCCACGTGACGTGGCGTCGCCTCGTGCTCACGCTTGCCTGGCTCGTCGCCTTGCCGCTCGTCGTGGCGGCCGCCGACCCCTTCGTCCTAAGCGTGCGGGGCCGCGTCCTCGCGCGCGCTGAGGCACGGGCGGCGGTGCAGGCAAGTGACGTCGCGTTGCGCCGCGTGCTCGGGCTCACTGCGCTGCCGAGCGCAGGCGACGACGGCACCCCCGGGGAGGCAGGCGACGCGCCTGTGGCGCTACCCGCCGAGCGGATGCCGGCTGAGCGGTTGCCGGTGCGTTTGCGCCCGGTCGTGGCTCCGCTCGTCGTGCCGCAAGCCGCCCCCGCGCCGCCGCCTGCCGAGGCCCCGCCCGCCGAACGGCTCAGCCCACGCGACATGGCGCCCGAGCCCTTGCGCCGCCAGCATGGCGACATGCCCCGCGCGCCGGGTGGCGCGGCGGTCGATGACCCCACTCGCCAGGAGGCCGTACCCGGCGCCGGACGCCCGGGCGAGCGCAAGGCGCCGGGCGCTCCCGGTCCGGGCTCTGCGCCGCGGCCGGGCGGCAAGGCCGGTCCGCCGCATCCCCACGTCATCGTGCCGGGTGTCGCGCCCGACGGGATGGGACCGCGCGGCGGCGCTCATCATCCTGACGGCCCGATGCCAGGGGGGCGGCCTCCGGGTGGGGGGCCGGGCGGACCATGACGTTCCGTCGGAGTCATCAACCGACGTCACCGCGGCCGAGACGCGCGGTGCCCGCGGTGCCCGCGGCGGTCGCTGGCCTGGCCGTCCTCTTCGCCGCGCGCTCGGCTCGGGCGTTTTTCTTGGCGAGTGCGGTCGTTGGTCTGGCCGTTCTCTTGACCACGCGCTTCGCTCGGGCGTCTTCGTCGGCGAGTTTGGCCGCCGTCTCGATCGCGGCGCCCGTTGTTGGGAGGCCAATGGCAGCGGCAGATCCGCCGCCCGCGGCGTCGTCTGCGGCCGAGCCGTCGGGGCAGCCCGCACCCACCATGGACTCGGCGCTGCTCGCCAGCGCCATCGCGGCCTTCGAGACGGGCGACTATCCTCGCTGCGTCGAGCTCGTACGCGGGGCAGGCGCCGCAGGTCTCGACAACGCCGAGGCGCAGTTCTTTCTCGGCTACAGCCTGCTGCGCCAAGAGGATTTGCCGGCGGCGCTCGAGGCCATCGAGCGCGCGGTGCGCCTGCGGCCCGCAGACCTGCGCGCGGTCTACTTGCGCGGTGTCGTGCGCGCCCGACTCGAGTTCGTAGGAGCACAGGAGGACTTCGTCGCCGTGCAGCAGGGCCTGCCCGACACGGCGATTGGTCGCTCCGCGGCCGAGTACCTGGCCGAGCTCGCCAAGCCCCGCGCCGCCGCAGGCGAAGCGACGGCCGCGGACGCCACGGGCCAGGGAGCAGACGTTGGCGGCACGAGCGCGGTCGCCGATTCGGGCTCGGGTGGGACGTCGCCGCCGCCGGCCGCGCTCGACGCGGCGTCCGCCATCGCTCCCGAGCCCGAAGCCGTGTGGCGCCCCGGGATTACGCTGCGGGTCAGCGGCGACTACGACACCAACCCCTCCTTTACTCCCCGCGCCGACGCGCAGGGCGCGCTCGCCGGGGGGCCACCCGCCGAATTGCAGCTCCTCGGTGGCGCTTCGGCTGCCCCCGCCTTGTCCCTCGCAGGCACCGCGACGCTCGAACACGACGTAAGCGAGACGTGGCGCGTCTCGGGCGTGCTGTCGGCCTTCCAACGCCTATACTTGCCCGGACGCGGCGCGCTGCGGCGCCGTCCCATGCAGCCGGCGCTCACTGCAGCCGGGACGCCCATGCCGTCCTCAGCGCCCATGGGCGGCATGGCCTCCGTGGAGGTGGGGTCGCGCGACAACGATCTATCACTTGGTGCGGTTACGCTCGGCGCCGAGGGCCGCGTCGGCCCCGTCCTTACGCGTCTCGACTACAAGGGCGAGCTGACGCTGTTCGGCTTCGCGCCCTTCGCGCAGCAGCACAGCACGTCGCTGCGGGTCACCTGGCCGGCGCAGGGCGCCGTCTCGGGCTCGCTGCTCGCCACGGGCTACGCCCTGCGGCCGCTCGACGCGGTGTACGACTATCTCGGCGGCTATGGCGCCACACTCGAGCCGCTCGCCAGCTGGCTTACCCTCGGTGACGCCTTGCTCATCGAGGGCGGCCTCGGGCTCGATGCCTACTCGGCGCGCGACTACAGCGCGACTTTCCCGGCGGGCGTTTACGGTCCGCCCCTGCATTTCTTCTACAGCTACTCGTATGTAGGAATCGGACCCGATGTCTACGTTTCGTTTTTGGCACCGCACGGCACGCACCTCAGCCTGGCGCTTGGTGTCGCGCGCCGGGTCTTCGCCGATGACGATCGCGCTCCAGGCTTTCTGCCCATCCGCCGCATCGACGTGCGCTGGTCAGCGAGCGCTCGCGCGACTTGGGGTATGGGTGACGCCAAGGGCAGCGCGCTCCTAGCGGAGCTCACGTATCTCGACAACCGCTCGAACTTGGACGCTGCGCAGCACGACGACCGCAACGCCCGCCGGCTGCTCTTTTCGTTCGGGCTGCTCTGGCAGTGAGCGCGGGCGGGCTCTCCTACCGCCCCCTGTCCCGCCCCCCCCCCCCGGAACCTTTTGCCCCCTGGTCTCGTAATGCAGTGCAGAAGCGCCTCGATGTCCGAGGGCTCATTAGAGGAGATGCTCATGTTCGTCAAAATGTTTCAGGGGTTGCTCGTCGGCGCGACGTTTGGTCTGGCCGCCTGCCAGGGTAGCGACGCGAGCGTGAGCGCCACCGATGTCAGCGCCGACGCCGTAACCACCGAGGGTACGTCGACCAGCCTCGCCGCGGGGCAAAAGGTGCATGTCATCTTCTCCGTGACGCAGCCGGATCAGGTTGCGCTCGTGGCGGTGTGCGAGGGCGAGCGGGGTTGCCCTGGCCTGGGCGCTATGGGCCCGCGGCCGATGGGGCAGCCGTTTGGCGAGCCCCCGTCCGGTCAGCCGCCGTACGGTCCTCGTCAGCAAGGCGTGCCACCCGTTGACGACGGCATCGTCCGCGGTGCTCTCGCCGGTCCGCTCGAGGCCGTCGACAGCGCAACGGGCTCGTTGACGCTCGTCGGGGCGCAGGTGCTCACCGACGTCGACACCTCGTTCGTTGGCGTCGCCACGTTGGCGGAGCTCGCGGTCGGCATGGACGTGGCCGCGCGCGGCGAGGTTAATGCCGACGGATTGCTCTTGGCCAAGGAAGTGCGCGCCTTAGCGCCCAGGCTCGCTGGGGTCATCACGGCAGTGTCGACGGATGCCGGCACGACCATCACCGTGCTCGGCCGTGTCATCACCTTGAGCGCCGACACCAAGATCCTCGTCATCACGCCGCCCGTGATGGGACAGGGCGGTGGTCAGATGGGTGGCGGTCGGATGGGCGGTGGTCACATGGGCGGTGGTCAAATGGGCGGCAGTGGTCCGATGTCCGGCACGCACGGCTGATCCATCCCGTCTCGAGTATGACTCGGGAGTACGACTCGGGACTACGACTCGGCGCCGGTCATCACGACGGCGCCTTTTTTTTGCGTGCGCTGTCTCGTGGCCCAACGCTCGCGCTGCGTCGGACGGCGATGACCCCGTCCTTGCGTCAGGGGACGGGGGTCGCGCCAGCGATGCCGCGAAAATCGCAGTCGAAGGTGGCGACGAAAGAGCCCGGCCGCTGGCGACGGTGCGCTGCGTAGACGCTCTCGTCGATGACGTCCGCCACGGTCTTGCCCGCCATGGCGGCTCGCGCCTTGATGGAGCGATCGCATTGCTCGTCAAGCTTGCGGATCGTCGTGTCCATAGCACCAATGTAATACAAGTCACACCTGTGTGCGATGGACCGGAGTGTTGGCCCATGACCATCCCCACCCGCTCTCGGTTGCCGCCACCTACGGGCAACCCCCAGAGCCACTCTCGCGACCGCCGATGTCCGGCGCGGCGGCGTTGAACGTGCCGGCGTTGGCTCCGTTCAGGTCGTAGAGCGCCTTAGCGGCCGCGTCGACGATGTTCGTGGTCAGGTCGGCGCCGGCGTCCTCGAGCGTCGCGGCGCCGAGGCAATAGGCTGCCGGCTCGGTGAGGCTCGTCGTCACGAAGGCGGGCGCGGTGTTGAACTGCCAGAAGACGCCCGACGGTAGGCAGTCGCAGCCTGAGTCGCAGCCCGCGCAGTCGCTGGCATTGCCGAACGAGTTGTTGCCGTAGAGGGGGCCCGTTCCTGAGGTGGCGAGCGGGTCGGTGCAGCCCAAGAATGCGTACCAGCCCAGAGCGGAAGCGTTGTCGGTGGCGATGCCGGTGCCGATATTGTTGACGATGTTGTTGTTGCGCGGACAGGGCCCCGCGAGGTCGAAAGTGACGTGCAGACCGGCTCCACCGTTGTTGGCGATAGTGTTTTGGTCGATGTACGCCGCGAAACTGCCGTTCACGTGTACGCCGTCCATCGCGTTGCCGGCGATGAGATTGTTGACGACATACACGCCGCCGGCGGCGTTGCTCACGACCAGTGCTGCGCGTCCAATGGCCGGTGCGCCGGTGCCGCCCGTGATGGTGCAGCCGGCGATCTTGGCGTTTGCGACCAAGGACCCGTCGATGTGAATGCCAATGTCGCGAAAGTTGGAGACCGACGTGCCGGTGACGGTGGCGGTGACGGTGTTGTCGGCACTGGCAATATGGATGCCGGTGATGGCGTCAGCGACGGTGGTGGAGGTGACGGAGTTGTTGGAGCCGGTGCCGCCGAAGTTGATGCCGGTGGTCGTGGCGGAAATGGTGGAAGAGGTGACGGAGTTGTTGATGCTGGGGAGCCCGAAAGCGCCGAAGTCGACGCCGGTGGTCGTACCGGAAATGGTCGCCGAGCTGACAGTATTGGTGTCGCCGTCGAGGATCATGCCGAAGGTGGCGCCAGAGATCGTGACGGTGTCGATAACGTTGTCGTAGCTGACCGGCCCGGTGCTGATGCCGACGAACGCCTTGCCATCAATGACCACGTCGTTGACCCTGTTTGTGTTACCGTCGATGCCAACGATGTCCCCGGCGTTGCCTTCGACTACGACGTGCAACGGTCCGATCGTCGCGAGCGCGCCCCTTAGATCGAACATCGGACCGCCCACCGACGCGAGGCTCACGGTCACTACCCGGCCCGCTTCCTGTTTGACGTGCACCGGCACCGTCGTGCTGGAAAGGGCGGCAAGCAGAGCGGTTGCCGTGAAGCTCCCGAGAAGGATGTCGTAGCTCTTCGGCACGCTCGCGCTGTTCACGAGGGCGGCGGCCGCCTGCCATTCGCCCATGCTATTGACGCGAATGCACGACGAGCCGGCGTTCGCTGGGTTCGAGCCGCAGTACCTCTCGACGCAATCGACCACGGGACTCTCGCCGGCCGCGAGCTCCCCCGGCCCGTCGGTGTTGCTCACGCAGTCGGTAGTGCAGTCGGGGACCGTGTCGTCGCAGTCGTCGCTGCTGGTCACATAGCCCGAAAGCGGCGCGCACGCCGACACCGACACGCTCGCGTCACCACGGCCATCCCCATCGACGTCGCGGAAGTAGGTCACAAACGCGAGACCGTCATCGACAACGCCATCGCAGTCATCGTCCTTGCCGTTGCACAGTTCGGCGCGCCCCGGGTAGACCGTCGGGTCGTTGTCGTTGCAGTCGCCGGCCGCGCAGAAGCCGTCGCCGTCCACATCCGTGCCGTCGGCGCGTGGCGCGAATTTGCCGAGGAGCGCGCAGTCATCACACGTGTCGCCGTCGGTGTCGGCGCAGCGGTGCACGTCGTTGTCGTCGCTGTCGATCGTCGCGTTGGCACAGGACGTGGTGGCGAAGCCCGCCCGTCCGAGTCCATCGCCGTCCACGTCGACGCAGGTGTCGAGGTCGCAGTCGCGCAGGCCGTCCGCGTCGAGGTCGGTGCAGCCCGTCGTGCACGCGGCCACGGAGTCGTCGCAGTCGGCGGCGACGCAGCCTGCTCCCGCGCCGTGGCCGTCGTGATCGACATCGACGCAGGGGTCGTCGCAGTCGCGCAAGCCGTCCGCGTCGAGGTCGGTCGTGCAGTCGATGGTGCACGTCGCCGACGAATCGTCGCAGTCGAGCGCCACGCAGGCTGGCCCGCGGCCGTAGCTGTCTTGGTCGGCGTCGACGCACGGGGTCGGGGCTTTGACGCAGACGCGCTGCTTCGCGTCGCAGACGTGGGTCGCGGCGCACTCGCTCGAATCCCCACACACCTGCGTGCAGACCCGCTCGCTGCAGACGAATCCGTTCTTGCACTCGTCGTTCGTGTCGCAGTCGGCGGACGCGGGGTTTCGAGCGCTGCTCGAGCAGCCGATAGTCACGCAGCAAGCCAGTGCGGCCGCCGCACACCAAGCGAGCCGGGTCGCCGTCTTCACCGCGGTCTTCTTCTTGGTCGTTGTCGCCTCGCCAATGCCGCGCTTTGGGTCGGGCGCGGCTGTGCCTGTTGGGCGTTCCCCTCGGTCGCTTCGCGCCCGAGGGTCGGCCCTCCTACGGGCTCGCCCTTCGGGCTCGGTCCCGCCGCTCGTGCGGCGGGACTTCGGCGCGCTCGCGCGCGCCTCACCCTCCGTCCGGCCTAACGCAACACCCGTCTTGGACCGGTGGTTGGTCGTGCCGATGCTATCTTGTGCGCTCAACATGGATGCTCCCCGGTCGTGTCATTGCGACCGACCCCGAATCCCCGCTTGGTAGCGGCGCATCGTGACGTGCCAATCTGGTCGCCGCCTTTACGGAGGGCACCCTGCCGAGCCGCTTTCCCGGCCGCCGATGTCGGGGGCCGCGCCGTTGAAGTAACCGGCGTCGGCACCGTTGAGATCGTACAGCGCCTTGGTCGCGGGGACGCCGATGTTGGTGGTGAGGTCGGCGCCTGCGTCCTTGAGCGTCGTTGCGCCGAGGCAGTAGGCTGCCGGAGCGGTAATGGTCGTGTTTACGAACGCTGGCGAAGCTGTGAATTGCCAGAAGATTCCGGGCGGCAGGCAGTTGCAGCCCGAGGCGCAGCCGAGGCAGTCGCTGGCGTTGCCGAAGGAGTTGTTGCCGTAAATGGGATCCGGCCCCGATGTGGCGAGCGGGGTGGTGCAGTTCGGCTGCGGACTCCAGAACGGTGCTCCGGCCGCGCCGTCGAAGGCGATGCCGCTGCCCGTGTTGTTCGCGACGTTGTTGTTGCGGATGCAGGGGCGAAACGATGCGGCATTTACGAAACTCAAGCCATTACCCCCGTTATTGGCGATAGTGTTCTGGTCGAGGAATGACACGTTGGCGTTGTTCAGTTGCACGCCGTCCATCGCGTTGTTGGCGATGAGGGTGTTGACGATATACGCATCGCTGCCCGTATTGCTCAGCACTACCGCTCCGCGCCCATTGGCTGGCGCGCCCGTGCCGCCGGTGATCGTGCAGCCCGCGATCTTGGCGCTCGCCGCCCCGCTGCCGTCGATGTGAATTCCGATGTCGCCAAAGCCCGAAATGGATGCGGAGGTGACGGTGTTGCTGCCCCCCGTTATGCTGATGCCGGCCGCGGTCGCTCCCGAAATCGTGCTTTGCACGATCTGGCCGCTAGCTCCGCCGAGTGCGATTCCTGTTCCAATGGGACCAGAGATCGTCGCGAGCCGAATGATATTCCCGACGCCCGAGTTGGCGCCGCTGCCACTTCCTGTCACGGCGATCCCCGTTGTGCTCGGACCCGTAATGGTCGCAGAGGTGATCGTGTTGAAGTCGGCGTTGGCGCCGAGCGTGATTGCCGTGCCGGTGGCACCCGATACGGCCACCTGGGACATCGTGTTGTAGTCCCCCAGAATGGACACGCCCGTAGTCGGGACGCCCCCAATCGTGACGTTGATCAGATCGTTGCGATCGGTGGTCACCTCCACCACGGTCTGCACGTTGGCGTCGGCCACCACGTGCAGCGGACCGAGCGTCGTCTTGGCGACGCCTGCGAGCGAGAACAGCGGGCCGCCGAGCGCCGCGAAGTTAGCAGTAACGACTTTGCCCATTTCCTGCTTGACGTGGGTCACGGTATTGGCGGGCGCGATCGCCGCGAGCGGCGCACCCACCAAGAGGTCGCCGAGGAGAACACTGTAGGTCACGCCAGCCGGCGCGCCGTTCACCTTAGCCGCTGCCCCCGCCCACTCGCCAGGCGTCGCGACGCGGATACAGCTCGAGCTCGCGAGCGCGGGGTTCGTGCCGCAGTAGGTCTCGACGCAATCGATCACCGGGCTCTCACCGGCCGCGATTTCCGCGGCAGCGTCACTATTGGTCGTGCAGTCAGTGGTGCAGTCAGGGATCGCATCGTCGCAATCGAGGTTGTCGGCCGAATAGCCCGGCAATGGACCGCAGATCATGGCGGTGGTTGTCTGACCACCATGGCCATCGCCGTCAACGTCACGGTAGTGGATGCTCACGGGTAGGCCCTCGTCGATGGCGCCGTCGCAGTCGTTGTCCTTGCCATCGCAAACCTCGACATGGCCCGGGAAGCGTGTGGCGTCGTGGTCGTCACAGTCGCCGGTGGCGCAAGCACCGTCGCCATCGGCGTCTGTTCCGTCCGTGCGCGGCGCGAACAATCCAAGGACCCCGCAATCATCGCAGCCGTCGTTGTCGGTGTCCGCGCAGCGGTGCGCACCGCTGTCGTCGCTGTCGAACGCCGGGATGACGCAAGACGTGGTCGCGAAGGGCTCCCGTCCGAGCCCATCGCCGTCGACATCGACGCAGGTGTCGGCATCACAGTCGCGCAGGCCATCGGCGTCGAGGTCGGTGCAGGCCGTGGTGCAGGCGGCTGCCGTGTCGTCGCAGTCGGCGGCGATGCAGCCCGTTCCTATGCCGTAGCCGTCCTTGTCAGCGTCGATACACGTATCGTCGCAGTCGCGCTTGCCATCAGCGTCGACGTCCGTCGTGCAGTCGATGTCGCATAGTGCGGAGGTATCGTCACAGTCGGGCGCTGCGCAGGCAGGCCCGCTGCCGTAGCCGTCTTCGTCGGCGTCGATGCACAGCGTTTCGGCGTTGCTGCATAGGTTCGTCGTAGGGTCGCAGGCGAAGCCCCTGGCGCATGCGCTTGATGCCGTGCACACCTCCGCACAAGCGTGTTCGTAGCAAATGAAGCCTGCCATGCACTGCTCGTTCGCGGTGCATTCGGTGGAGTTGGGATCTCGACCGGCGGCAAAGCAACCCGTGCCTATGCCGCAAGCCCATGCGGCAGCGGCACAACAAGCGAGTCGCCTCGTCATCTTCTGCGCACCAGTTGCGTGGGCTTGGCTTGGGCGTTCCCCTCGGTCGCTGCGCGCCCGAGGGTCGGCCCTCCTACGGGCTCGCCCTGCGGGCTCGGTCCCGCCGCTCGTGCGGCGGGACTTCGGCGCGCTCGCGCGCGCCTCACCCTCCGTCCGGCCTAACGCAACACCCGTCTTGGACCGGTGGTTGGTCGTGCCGGTGTCGTGTTGCGCGCTCACCATGAATATCTCCCCGCGATGTTGTCGTGGTTGGCGGTGTGCTGGTGGGATCGAACCGAAGTCCACGCCTCTGCCCTTTCCCTACAACGGGCACCCTCCCGAGCCGCTCTCGCGGCCGCCGATGTCGGGGGCGCTGCCGTTGAAGAAGCCGGCGTCGGTGCCGTTGAGGTCGTAGCCGAGGTCTTTGCCCTGGTCCACGAGGGCGGCGTTCGACGGGTTCATGCAGAAATACGTCGGTTGGCCCAACGCAATGCTTACGAAATCTGGGCTCGCCGCAAACTGCCAAAAACTGCCAGCAGGATAGCAGGTGCTTACGCAGTCACAGGCAGCCCCCGCGGAAAAGCAGTCGCCAAGCGTGTTGCCGTACGAGTTGTTTCCATAGGCCTTTCCTGAGCCCGAGGTATTCAGTGGACTCTTGCATGCCGCTAACGGATTCCACGATGGCAGGCCGATGCTGTTGTCGAAGGCGATTGCGTAGCCGGCGTTCCCAGACACATCATTGTTGCGGATGCACGGTCCAACGGACGGGTTCAGAACGAAGCTCAAGCCGTCGCCCCCATTGTTGGCGACCGTGTTCTGGTCGACGTAACATCCGCTGGCGCCGTTGAGCTGCACGCCATGACCCGCATTGTTGGCGATCACATTTTGGACGAGCTGCAATGTGCCACTGTCTGTGACCAATATGCCGGCGGCTGTGCTGCCAGTGCCGCCGGAAATGATGCTGCGGGTCACGGTCGCGCCCCCGCTCGCCCCATGGACGTGAACGCCAGTACCAGCGAAATTGGTGATCGTCGCGGAGGTGACGGTGTTGCTGCCCCCCGCGATGGAGATTCCGGTAGCTGAGGCCCCAGAAACCGACGAGGTGACGATAGTGTTCCCGGTGCCCGCGATGGAGATGCCGGTAGCTGAGGCCCCGGCGACGTGGACTGAGGTGAGGGTGTTAGTGCCCCCACTAGCCGTGATGGCGATACCCACCGCCGGGCTGCCCTCGATCACCACGTCATTGATGGCGTTCAAGCTGTTGCTCACCTCGAGGACAGTCTGCACATTGCTGTCGGCCACGACGTGCGCGGGGCCGAACTTGACGTTCGTGCCGGCGAGCGAGAACAGCGGGCCGTCGAGCACCGCAAAGTTCGCCACGACCACCTTGCCGGCTTCCTGCTTGACGTGCACTTGCACCGTCGCGTTGGTGAGCGCATCGAGCTTCGCGGTCGTCGTGAACTCCCCGAGCAGGATGCTGTAGCGCTTCGAGCCAGTCGCGCCATTGGCCAACACCGCCGCCGCATTCCACTCGCTCGTCGAGGCCACGCGGATGCAGCTCAAGTTCCCGTCCGCGGGCCCGCCCGGTGGGTCTGAGCCGCAGTACTGCTCGACGCAATCTGACACCGGGGTCTCGCCCGCGGCGACCTCGGCCACGAGGTCGCCATTGCTCACACAATCGCTCGTGCAATCCGGAATCGTATCGTCACAATCGAGCCCATTGGTCACGTACCCCGCGACCGGACCGCAAGCCGACAGCGACGTTGACGGGTTACCAAACCCGTCGGCGTCGCTGTCACGATAGTAGGTGACGAACGTCAAGCCTTCGTCCGTGGCGCCATTGCAGTTGTTGTCCTTGCCGTCGCACAGCTCGACGCGGCCTGGGTACACCGTCGGATCGTTGTCGTCGCAGTCGCTCGCCGCGCAGAAGCCATCGCCGTCCACGTCCGTGCCATCGGCGCGCGGCGCGAAGACGCCGCTCGAACAGTCGTCGCAGCCGTCGTGGTCCGAATCAGCGCAGTGATGCGCGTCGTTGTCGTCGCTGTCGAACGCGGCGCTGACGCATGATGTATTAGTGAAGCCCGCGCGCCCAAGCCCCTCGCCATCCACATCGACGCAGGTGTCGACATCGCAGTCGCGCAGGCCGTCCGCATCGAGGTCGGCGCAGCTCGCGGCGCACGCGGCCACGGCGTCGTCACAGTCGGGTCCGGCGCAGCTTGGCCCGGTGCCGTAGCCGTCCGTGTCCGCGTCGACGCAAGGGTCGTCGCAGTCGCGCAAGCCATCGGCGTCACTGTCGGTCGTGCAGTCGCTGTTGCACGACGCCACGGCGTCGTCACAGTCGGGGGCTCTACAGGCCGGCCCTGTGCCGTAGCCGTCCGTGTCCGCGTCGACGCAAGGGTCGTCGCAGTCGCGCAAGCCATCGGCGTCACTGTCGGTCGTGCAGTCGCTGTTGCACGACGCCACGGCGTCGTCACAGTCGGGGGCTCTACAGGCCGGCCCTGTGCCGTAGCCGTCCGTGTCGGCGTCGATGCACAGCGTCTCGGCTTTGACGCACAGGTTCTTCGTCGTGTCGCAGGCGTTGCCGGCGGCGCATGAGCCGTCGGCTTCGCATGGGCGGTTGGCGGTGCCGATGGACCTAATTTGGCAGCCAGCAGCGAGCAGGGCCTCGAGCACGAGCGCGAGCACTATTGGGTTGTTGCGCATGAGAATTCTCCATTAAATCGGGCCGGCGACCGGCGAATGTTCATGAGATCTTTGCGCCCGGCCCGGGACCTTTGGGGATGAGGGCCAGGCGCGATACCGTTGCATCGGTGCTACCACACCTTGATGTTGTCGACCCAGGACTCAGGCAGGGGGCTGACATGACCGGACGTGCCACACCACTTAAAGGTGTGCAGGCCGGCCGAGACGGCGAACGACTTCGACTGCCACACCAGGTTGCCGCTGAAGTAGCCCACTCCAACGAGACCGTCATAAAACGAGATGCTGCTATTGGAAGTAGCGATGTCGAAAGACACTGAACCGGACGTATTGGTTGCAGTAATCTCAAAGCACCCATTCGTTTCGAACGGCCCTTTGAAACTCTTGGTCCCCTGGGATGCCGTGCTCGAATCGATTCCCCAACCTCCGACATTGTTGATCTCCGGTGGAACCACGCCCCCCTCAAACGTCAACACCCGGGCAGCGCACACGCCGCCCTGGCACGACTGGTTCGCCGCATACTCACAATCCCCAACATCCTGCGCGCCTTCGTTTAACACGGTCGTACAACCGCCACTCGCATCGTATTTGCACGAGCACGCACTAGCAGCGCATACGCGCGTGCCGCAGTTCGGATCTGCGCACTCACAATGGTTCGAGGCGCAAGCCGCATGCGACAAGCACGCTTGCCCAAGCCCCGTTTTGCACGTCCCACTCGAGCAGATCAACCCGGCGCCGCACGCATCACCATTCAAGGCCGTCCACCCGCTCGGCGCGCTCACCACGCACTTCTGACACAGGTTCGCGCCATTGAAATCCCCCGCCGAATAGCGCACGCCGCCGATGAAGCACGCCGCCGGATCGCAAGCCCCGCCGTTGATGCAGATACCGACCGCCGCCGACCCAGGCGCCACACAGCCGACGCCGTTGGTCTTCGGCGTCCAACTCGTCAATGCCGGCGTGGCTACCTTCGCGTCACACGTCTGGCAGTTGGTCGCTCCGTCGATCGCGCCCGGCGCGTAGAACACGCCGCCAATCAGGCAACCCAGGGCGCAGGTGCCAGCGCGACAGTAGCCCGCCGCGCACGGCGTGTTGTCCGCGACCGCGCTCCAGACGCCCGTGCCCCGGCTCGGGTCGCACACCCCACAGCCGCCCGGGCCCGCCGTGCCGCTCGGGTAGTATACGCCGTTGATATAGCACTGCTGCGCGCACGTACCGCTCGAGCACAGGCCGACGACGCTCGTCGGTGTCATGCACGCCTGTGCCGTCGCCGCGAGCGGTAACCAGTTGTAGGCATCGCGCGTCGGGTCGCACTCGCGGCAGGCGTTGCCCGGCTCGCGTGCGCCGGCGTTGTAGGTCGCGCCGCCGATGCGACAGACGTCTTGGCACAGGCCGCCAATGCACAGGCCGACGGCGGGACTCGCGCAGTGGCCGTAGTCGGCGACGAGCGTCAATGAACTGCGGCTCGTCTCTGGCGCGCACACCAGGCACGAGCTGCCGGCCGCGTTCCCCCCTCGCGAGTACGTGAACCCGCCAACCACACAGACGTCGGCCGAGCAGCCAACGGGTTCCATGCCGACTTGGCCGCATACCCCGTTGGTGCCGAGTCGCGTCTTGCAGGGCTCGCCGACAGGAAGAGAGGCCCATCCTCCGCGGCTGAAGTCCGGATCGCACAGCCAACAATCCTCCGTCGGGTTGCGCGCGCCGCGCGACACGACCGCGTTCGCGACGAGGCAAACGTTTGGATCGCACACCCGCGCCGACCCACAGACACCGTCCATGGCAACGCCATCCCCGTTCGCGTCACACAGCGTCGGCACCGTGACGTCCTGGTACGCGCAATAGCCTTGGTAACACGTCACGCCCGTCGTGCACGGCTCGGCCGGACAGGTGATGTTGGCGGTCGAGCACGGGTTGCCGAGGCACGCCGGCATCGACCCGACGCAGGTCCCCGCCACCTTGCACGGCGCCGAGAACGGCTCGTACCAACACGCCCCGCCGGTGCACACGCCCGGGATCTCGTAGCTCAAGATCGTGTCGGCGCTGGCGCAGCTCAACGCGGGCGGTGTGTCGCAGACGACCGGATCGCCCACGCAGTCGCCGACGGCGTCACAGCGGTAGTTCTCGCGGCACAGATCGCTACCGGCGCAAGCGGTCCCGGCCTCGGCCTTGGCGTAGACGCAATCGCCGCTCGGATTGCACACCCCGGCGGCGGCGGCACAGCTGCCATGTGGCCCCGGCGTCGTACAGGCCTTGCCGGCGAGCACGGCCGGCACGCAAACGTTCCCAGCGTCGCAGGAGCCGACGTCGGCCGCACAGGGGCCGCGATCGCCGCCCACCGTACAATCGCCGCCGACGGCCTTCGCCACATACCTGCACTCGCCCGCGAGGCAGCCGACCGCCTGGTAGCAGCTCGACGGCGGCGTGACACAGCCTTCGTCGGTGCCGCACTTGCCGCCGCCGGCCGCACAGACGTCGTTGGTGCACTTTTCTGCTTTTGGACAGTCAAAGTCCGTTTGGCAGGTTTGCATGCACAGACGATTGATGCACAGGGTGCCGGCTTTGCAGCCGCTATTGTCGGAGCAGGCCTCGCCCACCGCATGTTCGGAAGCTGGAGCGCCGGCAAAGCACCCCGAGAGAACAGAGAGGCCCAACGCGAGCCGAAAGGTAGGCAAGAGATGTCGCATGGTCGATGTATTCCCCCGAAAAATGAGATAAGCTTGACTTGGCCGTAGATATATTCAGGGCGTCGGCCGTGTCAAACGCCGACATTCAATTTACAGCGACAGCGATCGTTCTCGGGATGTCTAAAGGGCGATAGCCACGCTCGCTCCCGTACGACTGATCGAGGCGACGACGCTCGGGGCGGCAGGCGATAGCCAGTCTGGCGTAACGAACCGCAACGCCAGCAAGACGGCGCCAATTCCGAGGGTGACCCCGCCCGCGATCATCAGCACCTGCGCGCGGCCCGCATCACGAGTCGCGCGATCGTAACGCTCCTGCGCCGTACGTTGCGGCGTCGAGTCGTCCACCGTCGCCCGCAGCGACACGGCCTGCGCGCCCTGGTACGCGCCGAGGCCGAGCAGTGCAGCGCCGCTCACAGCGCCGACGAGCCCTGAGACGAGCACCACGGGGCGCACGATCGACGGTTCCTCACCGGGCGCCGGCGGCGTGGCGCGGAGCTCAGTGGATAGGCCTGTGCCGTCACTGCCGGTCTCGCCTCCCGTCGCGGGCCGCGTCGGTCGGGGCCGTACGTTCGTGTCGGGCCTTGGTGCGGTGTGGCCTGATGCCCCCGGCGGCGGCGGTATCGGCTCGAGCGAAGGCTCTGCCTGTGGCGTGTGGGCCGTCGTTTCGGCCTGTGCCGGCGGCGCCAGCGCCGCGATGAACAGCGGTGCAAGGAACAGCGGTGTAATCATCATGGACGGGTTTCGCTGCGGTTGCATGGCGGCAGTGTAGTCGAGCTTGTCGCGGCCTGCTAGAAGTGTGGGTCTCCTTGGCGGGTGGCGAGATCGTCGTTCCTGGGGAGTCGTCGTGGCTGCGGCCCGCGCTTGACGGAACTCGGCGCGCAGCGTGGCGCCGCGGGGCATCGAGCTGGATGCGAAGGCGCACACCGAGAGCGCTTCAGCCTTGCGCACGCAACTCTCATCACATTCAGACCAGCCTGCTTGCGCGCGCCCGCGCGAAGTATGCTAATCATGATGATGCAAACTGGAGAGGAGGCCTCTCATGAGGCGTTCGTACGCAACTCTTGCCTGCTTCGTCGTCGCCGACCTGGTCGCTTGCGGCCCTGGGGCTGATCACAAGACGCCCACCAATGGGACGCAAGCGCCCCCCGACGCGACGCAAGCGCCTGGCGATGACGCGAGCCTCGCCAACGCGACTCCCGTCGGTACCCCCGAGACTCCGGCACCCATCTACCCGACGATCGGCGGCGTTAGCATCGCCACTCAATTCTTCTTTCGCCCCTCGAGCGGCGCTTGGAGCACGCTCAAGCTCACGAACTACGTCGAGGGTTGCCTGCTCCAACAGCAGAGCGACTCGCACAAGGCCGGCTCCAAGTACTTTCAGATCGAGCTCGACGGCAGCGGCCTGACCTCGCTCGTGCCCGGCACGTACCCGACCAATCCCGGTCTCGACGGCACGCTTTACAGCGAGATCAGCCTGCGCGAAGTCGACGCCAACTGCGTCGTGACGAAGACGCTCGCGAGCGGCGCCGTGACGCTCACCGCTGCCTCGGCCACCTCTCTCGTCGGCACCTTCACCGCCACCTTCGCCACGCTCGGTACGGTTACGGGTGCTATCGACGCGGCAGCTTGCGCCGCGACACCCGTCACCGGCGCGCAGCAATGTGGCCCGGCGGGCAGCACTACCCCTGTCACCTACCCGACCGGCACCGTCACACAGGGCACGCCAGCCACGCTCGAGGCCCAGGCGGTCGGCGCCTATGCGCAGATTGGCTCGACGTGTCCCGCGGGCTCCGATTGGACGGGCCACGCCATGTTCCTCTGCCCGGGTGGCCATCTGCGCGCGGCCGGCAAGCTCGGCAATACCACCGAGCTCATGTGCGGCACGTACACAGCGAGCCCCGCCGTCTACCCGAGCTGCACGGACAAGGTCGGCTGCTTCCCGAAGGTCAAAATCACCGCCAAGGACACGCTCACCTTGAATGGGCAAAGCAACGTCGATCCGAGTTACACGGCCAGCCTGTTGTTGCGCCAAGACAGTTCTCCTGTGGCCCTGTGGCGCAGCGCCGCGTGTACCAACGGCAGTTCCGGCTACGTGGTCATGGTGCGCATCGCGCAAGATGTGGGCACCGACTACTGCGTCTCGAGCGCCTGCTCGGCCACCGGGGCGACGGCGGGCAGCTACGGTCAATGCGGCACCGACTGCGACTGCGGCAAATGCTGGTATTGCGAGAGCAACACCTGTCGGTTCGGGGGCGAGGGGCCGCTTGGGTGTTATCGCGGCTGCTCGGGTTAGATGAGCGTTCGAGTCAGGTCGACTTCCACATTCGTGGGTCGAAGAGGAAAGGCTCGGGCTTCGAAATCGTGATGCGAGCGAAGTCGTGGTGGCCGGGATTGAGGACGTAGTCGTGTTCGGTCGACACGATCGCTGAGGGAACACGCAATGCCACAGAGGTCGCGCTCGCGACCCAGTTTGTGCCTAGTTTTTTGGTGCTCGCGGGTGCGGGTTCTTTACGCCAGTCGTGCGGCAGGTCCGCAGGGGGGAAGTTGAGGACGAGGGCGTCGGGGATTTCGACACGAAAAGAAACGAAAGCGAGATGGGCTGCAGCATCGTTCAGATGGACGAATGTTTCGAGGGCGGCAAGTGCCAGAGTGTCGGCGATGTAGACGACTGCCGTGCCTTTGTGATTCCACCGGCCGCCGGCGAGCCGAGCGCCGGCGCCGTCGAAAGCCTCGCCGGCGCGCGACCCCTTGACGAGCCGGTAGGCCAGGGTCACGGGAGAACCCCGTGCTCGATTCGGAGAAGCAGGTCCTCGACTTCACGCGCGCCGGCTTCAGTAACGAGGACGTCAAGCGGCCTCTGATTGTTCAGCCCCATCTGTGGTCGTCGCAGCCATTCGCGAGCTCGCGTGTCGTCTTCAAGAACGCTGCGCGCGAGGACGATTATCTCTGCAATGCGGTAGAGCCTGTCCCCTTCAAGGAGAGAGAGCGGCCTGTGAGAGCGGCGTAGCCGCCCAAGCGTCTTGGTGCTGATGCCCAAGGCCAGCGTGAGCGCGGTGTCTGGCAAGTCGAGTGACTGCTTGACGCGCTCGAGCGCACTCGCCGGCAAGCCTTCGCGAATGGCCTCGCCAAGGGCCAGGCGGTCTGTCGCGGGCTTGCGAAGCCCGAGGAGCTCACCTACAGTTCCCATAGCGGCACCTCCCACGTGACTGCTCTAGTATAGACAAATGGGCAGATGCGTCAAGTGCTGCCGAGCGTGATCATTGGCGTGGTTGTGCCAGGGTGGGCTCCGTGATGCAGCGCCGCGTGCATCGACGGCAGCAGCGGCTACGTTGTCATGGCGCGCGTCCCCCAATGCGCGGCAAGCTGGAAGGCCATGATGATGCCGGCCTTGTCGCGAGCTTCGCAGACGGGAAGCGCAGTGGCGGCGGGAGCGCGGCGAGACACTTGCGATAGCGCGCTACCGCGGTGGCGGGTGATTCTTCGAGCATGGGGTCCTCCTCGTCGTGTTCGCGCAACCTTGAGGCGTTGTCGGCACGACCGAGCGAGCTACAGCTCGTCGGCGCCAACGTCGGGCGAGCCGTCGGAGCGCGTCTGCTTGTCGAGGTCGTCGGTGACCGGCGAGGTGAGCGTCGCGCCCTTGTTCTTGCAGCCGGTGTCGCTCGCCGCCAAGTGCAGGTCGTACTTCGTGCCGCCGTTGCGAAAGGCAAGGGCGCATTCGGGTGAGGAGAAGGCGATGCTCGGGGTCCCGCCGAGCGCCGCGAAGGTGCTCACGAGCTGACCGCCGCTGCGCATCGCGATGTCGGCCGGGAACGTGTACGACACCGGACCCTCGAGCGTGCCGGCGTTAAAGCGGTAGGCGTCGAGCGTTGGGCTCGCAGCGCGCAGCACGGCGAGGCCGCTCTGACCGCTGCCGAGAACTCCCGCGGTGAGCGTCAGCACGCTCCCTGAGCCCGCGTAAGGCGGCGCGAAGCGTTCGAGGCGATGGTTGCTCGGCGTGCTGTAGATCATTGAGTAGAGCTCGAGTTGGCCGCCAGCGCAGCCCACCCACAAGTCGAGCGTCGCCGAGCCGATGGAATTCACCACGGTTGTCGCCGTGGCGTTGGCGCCCGTGCACGCGCTCGATGCGACGAGTGCTTCGGTGACGTAGGCTGACGCGGCGGGGAGCGCAGGCACGAGTGGCACGAGCGCCGGGTTTGGGAAGACGTAGGGTTGCACGACTGACCCCACGGCGTTGGTGGCCAAGAGGATGAGATCAGGGAGATCGACGCCGGCGCTCGCTTCACCGAGATTTGCCGTGTTGATGCCCTGGATCGACGTGACGGCGATATCGTCGGCGGCCTGGCCGAGGTGTAGTTGCTTGAAGGTTGCGACGCTGAGCGCGGCGTGCCGGCCTTTTTGGGCGAGAGGGCCGCTCGTCGGCGACACGTAAACATGCAGCGTCGTACCCTCGACGACAAGCACGACGCTCGTTAGGCCGCTCGGATACGCCGCGATCCACGAGGGGTCGGTCGGATAGGGCTGTGAGCTTATGGTCGACTTGAGCGGCACCGCGGCCGCGTAGCCGCCGACAGGCTTGCCGTACATGACGTACACGCCGCCGTCGACCGCGCCAGCCTTCGCCACCGTGAAGACGAGGTCAGGCGGATAGGCGCCGTTCGCCTCCGCGAGAATGGCGGCGATGGGCTGGTAGGAGAGCAGTGAACCGTCAGCGGCCGTGCCGGTGGTTGCGTAGGTCGCGAGGTCTGACAGCATGCCGCCGCTAACCTTAGCGACGCCCACGGACTTGTCGAGCACCACCACCACATCGGCCTCGCCGAAGGGATCTTTCCACAGGCGGCGGATGCCACCCGCGGTCGTCAGCGGCGTCCCCTCCTTGATGCTTGGCGCGCCCGAGAAGTCGGCGGTCAGCGTCGCGACTTCGGACACCGTCGGCAGTGCCGCGTAGAACGTGCTCGTGCTGGCGGCAGGTACGGGGACGGCGCTAGCGCTGAGCGGGGTGAGCACCGCGAGCGGTGGCACCCCGGGCAAGCTGCCATGCCACTGTGCGAGGTTGCCGGCGCCCGAGGCCGGTAGCCCGACGTTCACGTTGTCCATCAAGAAGCGCCGACCGATGGCCTCGCCGCCGTCGAGCAGGTTGTTGTCGAAGACGCCGATGTTCGTCACCGAGCTCGAGTTGAAGAACACGGCGCGCCCCACGAGCCCGCGTGTCGCCTCGCCACCGGCATTGATCGTGTTGTGGGTCACCTTCGGCCACACCGGATCGGACGCGTCGGACGTGATGTTGAGGCCGACGCTCGAGACGCCCAAGCCCCCGAACAGCGTGTTGTTGACGAGCTCCCAGCGCATCGAGCCCGAGACCTCGACAGCCTCACTCGACCACTGCCCGGCGCCGAGCTGCACGCGGTTGCGGGCGAAGCGCGAGCTCGTAGCGGTGTCGGTTGACTTGAGCAGGGCCCCGACGGCTCCGGGCGTGCTGGCGATGCTCGACACCGCGTCGCCGACGGTAATCGAGTTGTCTTCGATGACGTACCCCGAGCCGCTGTCGAGCGAAAGTCCGCCCGCCCACACCGTATGGCTGCCGACCGTGATCGAGTTGCCGCTCACCGTGGCGTCGACCTCGCCGAGCGCGAGGCCTATGGCGCCCGAGAATGCGCCGTTGCCGCTCTGGCGGTTGTAGTAGTCGCAGTAGCTGTCGGCCGTGCCGCTGCCGACGCTGAGCGTGTTGTTTTGGAAGAGTGTGCCGGCGAGCGTGCCCGCTGGCGTAATGCCGGCGCTCGCGAAGGAGCCGACGCCGAGCGCGAAGTAGTCGCCGACGCTGACCACGTTGTCGTGCATCACGTTCGCGTATCTTGCGCCCTCGACCTGCATGCCGACGCCCATGCACGGCACCTGACCTTGCGTCGTGCCGCCGGACGACAGCGTCATCGTATTGCCTGCGAGCGTCGTCGTGCCGACGAGCGGGTTCGGCACGACGGGTGTGCCGACGCCGCAGGGCTCGACATCGGCGTTGCACTGGCAGTACGCGCGTGTCGAGTCGCACACGAGCGAGTAGATGCCGACGAGCGAGCGCGTGCCAAACGCCGTGAGCTTCACCGTGTTGTTCGTGGCGGTGAGGGTCGTGCCGACGGCCTGGATGCCGAAGAGCGCCGGTCCGAGGCCGCCCTCGATGAGCAGGCCCGAGATGGTGGCCGCGCCGCGCAACGCCGTGACGCCACCGGCGAAAGAGTTGGTCGGCGCGTCGAGCAGGATGTGGCCGCGCGCCTTGCCGCCGCACAGCGCGGCGCCGCCGCGCACGATGGAGGTGCCACCGATGAGGTAGATGCCGCTGTACATGTCGACCGTCGTGAAGCCCTGGCCGCCGCCCATGATGTCGACGCACTCGATCGTGGGCGAGCTCTCGATGGGCGCGCCGCCCGCCGGGTTGGTGACGGGCGCCGAGAGGATGCCCCCGACTTTGCAGGTCGGGCCGCAGTCAGCCGTCTCGATATCGATGTAGCTCAGGGTCGGTGTGCCGCCCTTGATGCGAACCGTTGGGGCCGGGGTGTTGGCGTTGGCGGGCACGAGGCCGTCGCTGATCGCGAGCCGTAGCGTCTCGATGCGTGCCGTGCCGGCGAGCGAGTGCCCGTCGAGCGAGCCGCAGACCATGCGACAGCCCATCTGGCCGTTGTCGAGCGGCTCCCAGGTGAGCGGGTCGAAGCAGCCGCGCACGACTTCGCCACCGGCGAGATCGAGGCAGCCTGCGTAGCCGTCGAGGTTCGTGGCCGCGGCCACGAGGACCTGGGTCGCCGCGACCAAGGGGTCGCGCATGCGGCCAAGGGCCATGCCGAGCGTTAGGCAGGGCTTGTCGAAGGCACCGCAGTCGGCGTCGTCGGCCGAGCCTTGGCTGTCGGAGAGGTACACCGTCGGCTCGAGCGGCAACACCATGACGCGTACGCGCTGCGAGCTCGAGGCGCCGACCGATTTCGCCGGGTCGTATTTGTCGCGCGCCTTGACCTCGAACACGTAGGCGCCGAGCGTCGTCGGCGTAAACGCGAGCGTGGCGCTCTCGCTCGGCGCGGCGAGGACCGTGACTGGACCCGAGAGCTGCGTCCACGAGATCGTGATGGCGTCACCATCAGGGTCGGTGGCCGAAGCAATGAGCGAGAAGGCCTGACCGGTCGTCGCGGTCGTGCTCTCGGCGAGCGTCGCGAGCGTCGGCAGGCGGTTGCGCTGGCAGTCGTCTTCGTAGCAGCGCAGGTCGCTGCCGCATTGCGCGTCGTTGGTGCAGAAAGCCTCGATGGTGAGCGTGGCGGCCTGGCCGTTCGGCAGCGGGTCGAGCAGGTCGTAGTTGTCGTGCGTCACCACCTCGAGCGCGTAAGAGCCGTAGACGGCGGGGGTCACGTCGAGGGTCGCGCCTTCGAGGGGCGAGACGAAGAGCGCGGTGTTTTCGGGGCCGCCGACCTGACGCCAGACGAAGGTGAGCTCGGTGTCGCCATCGGCGTCGGTGGCTTTGGCGGTGGCCTGATAGGCGGTGCCGATCTCGACGCGCACGAGAGCCGGATCGAAGGCCAAGGTCTGCGGCGGGCTGTTGAAGACGCACAGCTTCTTCATGCAGCGCAGCTTCGTGTCGTTGACGCTTGGGCAGTCGGTGTCTTGCGCGCAGACGAGCGAGCCCGCCCCGGCGAGGGTCGGCTGCTTGTGGCAGCTCGCCGAGCCGCCGAGGGCGGAGAGGATGGCGACAACAGGGGCAAGGTGCCGGCTGGCGTGTGCGATCATCATGCCGGGGATTCTAGCACGCATCCGGTCGCGGGCCACTCTCCGCGAGATCGGCCGGCGCGCTTTGCCGCAACGAGGGGAACGCTGCGCAGCCGAGCGTCGGCCGCTCGTACGTCGCTACCAGGTTTCGACGACCTCGATGGTGCCGGCGGCGCGTGCGGCCTCGCGCAGGTGGTGGTCGAAGGTCACGACTCCCTGTGCGCCACCGCCGATTGCCGCGGCGAGGTGCAGAGCATCGCCCGCCCGCAGTGGGACGCGTTGTCCGATCGTCGCGAGCAGGCGTTCGGCCTCTCGATAGGTCTCAGGCACGAGCTGTAGATGAGTGAATTGCCTGGCGCTGAGGTCGCGCCGCAGGGTGCGGTAGACGAGGTTTGCGTCGCGCGCCGCGAGGTCGCCTTGGCGCACACGCCTCACTAAGGCCGACGCAAGCTCGGTGACGGCGAGGTCCGAGACCAGCAGGTCCGTGCGGCCGAGCAAGGCAGACTCGAGTGCGTCGCTGTCGGTCTCGGGCACGTACAGTTTTGCAACGGCGCTCGTGTCGAGGTAGATAGGGCTAGATTCGATCGCCACGTTCTTCGCCGATCGTGCAGGACAAAGGCGCGCCGGCCAAGTGGATGGCGGCGCGCAGCTTGCGGTGCGAGCGCAGCGGGGGATGGGCCGCGGCCTCGGCCGGCACGAGGCGCGCCACCGCTTGCCCGCGGTCGGTCAGCGTGATCTCTCTGCCTTGCTTGACCTCGGCCAAGAGCAGCGACAGACTTTGTCGCGCGACGCGGATGCCTGCTGTCTTCATGGTGCTATGTTACACATGTAGCACATTGCGGTCAACTTGGTTCAGTGATCCTTCATTTCGTGCGGCACGGGCGCGGCGGGCATTGCGCCTTGGATCGAGCGCCGAGCGCACGTCGCCTCATGCAGGCCGCAGGACCGTGAACCGTTCGGCCGTAGCGGCGCTGTTCAGCTTGTCGTCGAAGGATGAAAACGCGACCGTGGGAGCATTCCGTTCAGACCGAAGCAATCCGGCGGCCGACAGATGAACGGCGTCGAAGCCGCGCAAGCCGTATGTCGTAACCAGGCGCCCGGCTGCGATCTCGTCGAAATCGATGATGGCAAGACGCCGCCACTCGTGGGCGAAGGTCTTGGTCAGCAGATCGCAGTCGTGTTGCGAAAGATCCCCCGTCTTCCATCGCTTGTTGAACGCCGACATCGCTTCCGGATACGCCACGCGGCAGGTGGCGAGGATCTCCGCTTTCTCAGTCCATGCCCGCACCTGGCTGGAATGTGTCTCGGCGACAAAGAGCTTCACGAGGCTGCTCGTGTCGAGGTAGAGAATCACCGCCGGCCGTCCAGAACGGTCTTGGCCATCGACCCACCCTTGGCCCTGATCCCCTTGTGACGAGCGGGTTTGCCGCCGGTCCAGGTCGCCCGACCCTTGCTCACGAGCCCGTTGACCGCGCGTCGCTCACGCGAGATGGGCATCACGAGAGCGATCTCTTTGCCTCGGTCCGTCACGACAATCTCTTCACCGCGGCGAACCTTGTTCACATATCCGCTGAGCTTCTCCTTGAGTTCTTTCATCCCGACCGAGATCATGTGTGCTCCTTACGTCAGTGATGTAGTCGCCAATATACCACGACGAGGCCACATGGCCTAGAACGGGCACGTCGAGTGAGAGGCGCCTTCAGGGTTCCGCGGTCAGGCGCAAGAGGGCGGCTCCGTGTTTCTCCGCGAGCCTTGGGCCGGCGCCGTGCACGCCGAGCAACTCGGCGAGGCTGCGCGGTCGCGTCGCGGCGATGCCGTGCAGCGTGCGGTCGGTCATGATGCGAAAGGCCGGCACGCCCTGGCTGCGCGCGAGGCCGAGTCGCCAGGCGCGCAGCCTGTCGACCAATGCGGGATCGGCGGCAGGCATGGCTTCGGCCTGGGCGGGTGCGCCCGAGGCGCGAGAGCTCGCAGCTTGGCCCTTCTCCTCGTCGCTCGTCGCGCTGCGCCGCCACGGTCGCGTCTTCTTCCTCGCTTTCGTCGCGCTGCTCGCGCCGCCGTGGCCTGTGGCTGCCACGTCCTCGATGAGCAGGCCCTCGGCCATGAGCTTCTTGCGCGCCGCTGTGGCGAGGCGGGCGCGGCGAAAGCGGATCATCGCTCCGTCTTTCTCGAACGTGTCGTCGTGCAGGCTCACGAGACCGGCGCGGCCGAGCGCCGCGAGCAGGCGCTCGAAGTCCTTGCGTGGCACGTCCTCGCTCGGGTGCAGCGTGCGGTAGAGCGTGCCGGTGGCGAGTCCGTCGCGCTCCTCGAGGGCGCCGACAATTTCTAGCGCGGCGTCGCGCTCGGAATCGTCGGCGCCGCGAAAGCGCCGGCCAATGCAGTCTTTTGGGGCGCAGGCGTCGCAGATGCCGCAGGCTTGCTTGTCGCGCGTCTCGCCGAAGTAGCGCACGAGGCGCACCATGCGACAGTCGCCCGCTTGCGCGAACTCCATCACCTCGTCGAGCTGCGCGTGGCGGTGGTTGCGGATGGCGAGGTAGGGCGCCTGCCACGCGTCGTGGCCGGTGCGCACCACGTCTTCGCCGTCGACCGTGACGCCGCCGTGGATCCACAGCTTGTCGAGGGCCGCCTCGCGGGCGTCGGGCTCGTTGGCGCTCGGGGCGAGGAGTGCCTCGCGGGCGATGCCGGCCGCGGGCACCGCCGCGCGCAGGCGCGCGAGCACCTTGGCGTCGGGGTAGTCGCGCTCGAGGAAGCTCTCGTGAATCTTGCGGTCGCCCCACGACCACAACAACACGGCGCGCGCGGGCTTCGCATCGCGGCCGGCGCGACCGATCTCTTGGTAGTATCCTTCGAGCGTGCTCGGCATGCCGAGGTGGATGACGGTGCGGATGTTGGGCTTATCGACGCCCATGCCAAAGGCGATGGTGGCGACCACGATGTCGAGCTCGCCGGCCAGAAACGCCGTCTGCGTGCGGCTGCGCACTTCGGGCGGCAGCCCCGCGTGGTATGGCGCGCAAGAGAGCTCGGGCGCGAGCGCGGCGCTCACCTCCATGGCGAGCTTGCGCGACGGCACATAGACGATGGCCGGGCGACGCGCCGGGTCACGCAACAGCGAGGCGGCGTACGGCAGGCGCTCGGCGCGACCGAGCTCGATGGCCTCGACCCCGAGATTGTCGCGCCGAAAGCCGCGGATGAAGCGCTGCGCGCCCTTGATGCCGAGCTGGCTGACGATGTCGTCTTGTACGCGCACCGTGGCGGTGGCGGTGAGCGCTACGACCGGCGCGGGGCGCATGGCAGGCAGTCGCTCGCCGAGCAGTCGGTAGTCGGGACGAAAGTCGTGCCCCCAGTGCGAGATGCAGTGCGCCTCATCGATCGCGACGAGGTTGGGTGGACGGCGAGCCAGCAGATCCATAAAGCCCGAGAGGGCGAGCCGCTCGGGCGCGACCAGCAAGACCTCGAGCAGGCCGCGCTCGTAATCATTCCATACGGCGCGCGCGACCTCGCGCGCTGCGCCCGAGTGCAGCGCCGCGGCCTTGACGCCTTGGTGGCAGAGCTTGTGCACTTGGTCTTGCATCAGGGCGATGAGCGGGCTGATGACGAGGGCCGTGCCGCCGCGCGCCAGACCCGGGAGCTGGTAGCACAGGGACTTGCCGCTGCCCGTCGGCATGACCACGAGCGCGTCCTGCCCGCTCGTCACCGAGCGGCAGATTTCTTCTTGGTGGGCGCGAAAATCCGGGTAGCCGAGGCGCTCGCGTAGCAGGGGCAAGAGCCGGGCCGCGGCGTCGGCGCCCGAGTACGTGACGGTGGCGTTGCGGCGCCCGAGCGTGCCGCCCTCGGCCGCCGCAGGCTCGAAGCCGCCGCCACTGCCGTGTTCGTGCCCGAAGCCGCCGCCGTCGGCGTCCCGGCTGGCGGCGCCGAGCGCTTCGTTGATTTCTTCTATCGAGATGTCGTGCACTGTGACCCGCTCGTCTTGCGGCGGCGAGAGGATTGGCCGCGTTGCTCTCGATACCATCCCGACGAGCCGCCCCTCAAGAGAGCACGACGTGCTTTCGCCGCCCCCCTTCGCGCCGCGTAGCGCCTGTCCGACGAGCTCCGTAACCCACATCTCGATGCCCCCTTGGAAGTCGGCGAGTGAGCCCTCACCCGCCGCGATGCGCTCCAGAAACAGCTCCCACTCGGCTGTAAGAGCTGGGCTTTTAACCTTGTCGTCAACTAGGTTGACGAGATCGAAACCGAGGCTCGTCGTGCCGAGCGCTTTGCCGCGTCGCGTGAGGTAGCCGCGCGTCAGCAGCGTCTCGATGATGCCAGCGCGCGTGGCTGGCGTGCCGAGGCCGCGCTCGCGCAAGGCCTGTTCGAGCTCGCGTGCGCTGAGCGTGCGGCCGGCAGTCTGCATGGCCGTCAGCAGCGAGGCGTCGGTGTAGGGCTTCGGCGCGGCGGTGGCCTTCGCACGTACTTCGAGCTCGCGAACCCGCGGGCGCTGGCCGTTGGCGAGCCCGTCGGGCAGGCGCACGGGCTCGTCGTGTCCAGCGCGGGATCCGCGGCCGCCGTCACCTCTGCCGCGGCGCGGCTCGAGCTCGAGCGCCTTCCAGCCGACCCGCGTGACCACCGTGCCGTGGCTGCGAAAGTCGTCGACCGCCTGCCCTGAGCGCACGCGGGTGACCACCGTCGTCACGCGACTGTCGTGCGAGTCATGCCAGGCCATCAGGAGTCGCCGGCACACGAGGTCGTACACGCGCGCTTCATCGTGCGACAGCCGTTTGCCGGCGCGGGCGAGCGGCGTCGGGATGAGGGCGTGGTGATCGCGCACCTCGGCATCATCGACGAAGCGACGCGACAACGGCCGCTCGCCGCTGCCCGGCGCGAGCAGGTCACCGTAGCCGGGCGCGATGGCCGCCACGACCGGCCCGAGCTCGGCCGCCGCCGCTGCCGTAAGATGGCGACTGTCGGTGCGCGGGTACGAGAGCAGCTTGTGCTTTTCGTAGAGCGCTTGCGCCACCTCGAGCGTGGCCTTGGCCGTCAGCCCATAGAGCCGGTTGGCGTGCCGCTGCAACTCGGTGAGGTCATAGAGCAGGGGAGGTGGCAGACGCTTGTCGCTCCCCGTAACGCGAATGACCAAGCCTTCGGCGTCGAGGCAGCGTGCACGAATCTCGCCGGCGAGCACGCCATCGGCGGGTAGGCGCTGCGTCTGGCGCTCGTGGTCGGCCTCTCGCTCTTTCGTCGCCTCGAACCACGTGCCGACATAGGTGTCGTCGCCGCGCGCGAACGTGGCGGCGAGCTCGCAGTAACGCTCGGGCACGAAGGCGGCGATGGCCGCATCGCGCGCCGCGACGAGCGCCAGCGTGGGGGTTTGCACCCGGCCGACCGAGCGCAGCTCGCCCCCGGCGCGCAGCGTGTAGGCCCGCGTGAGGTTGAGGCCGACGAGCCAGTCGGCGCGCGCGCGACCCTCGGCAGCGGCGGCGAGGCAATCGAACGCCGCCGCCGGCCGCAGCGCCTTCATGCCGGCGCGGATGGCGGCCGGCGTCAGCGATGAGATCCACAGGCGCTCGACCGCCTTGGTGCAGCCGGCGAGCCGGTAGATGTAACGGAAGATGAGCTCGCCCTCGCGACCGGCGTCGGTGGCGCAGATGACCGATTCGACGTCGGCGCCGCACAAGAGCGCCTTGAGGCTCGCGAAGTGCGTCTTGGTCTTGTCGAACGCGCACAGCGGCCACAGGCGCGGCAACATGGGCAACCGCTCGGCGCGCCAGGGCTTCCACGCCGGGTCGATCACGTGCGGCTCGGCGAGACCGACGAGGTGACCGAGCGCCCAACTGACCACGTAGCCATTGCCTCGCCACGCGGCGTGGCCGCGCTCGCGCGCCCCGACCACCGCGGCGATGTCCCGTGCGACCGAGGGCTTTTCGGCGATGATGGCGATGGACAACGGCGCTCCTGGGTTAGCCGGCGTCTCTCATACCGTGCCGGGCTGACAGTTTTCGCTGCGCCCGGCGTTCGATCCTGGGCGCGAAAGATTCACGCACCAAGCGAGGCCGAGCTGCCGATACTCGAGTCGATACGCCTAGGTGTGTCACTTATGATATCGCGGCGCGCGCTGTCGTGCCGCTCAGCCCCAAGGAGAGCTTCAAATGGCCCGAATCGGCGACCAGACCCCGCGCGGCGACTTCATGCGCGTGCTCGAAGACAACCTGCGCGCGAAGCAGGAGCAACCCGGCTTTGGCAAAGCGAAGGTCGACGCGCTCCTCGTTGACGTGCTCGCGCGCGGCGACGTCGATAAGAACTTCGACCTCTCGATGGGCGAGCAGCTCAACTATCTGACCCGCCTCTTTATGGCCGCAGGCCCCTCGAAGGCCGGCGGTGGCCTCGCTGACCCGATGACGGTGGCCAAGGAGTTCGACGTGGCCGACAAGCACGTCAACATCCAGAACGCCAAGGACCTCTTTTCGGCCTGGCTCGCGACCGTTGGCGATGACGGCTGGACCAAGAGCGCGGCCGGCGACAACGAGCTCGCGAGCGTGCTCAATCCGAAGGGACAGAAGCGCGCCACGAGCGTCGCCGATCAAGGCATGGCTGCGGTCCTCTTGGCCATGACCCTGTCTGACCGCGCCGCGGACCAGCGCGAGCTCAAGAAGCTCGGGCTGCCGCAAGACGTGCAGAAGCAGCTCGACGGCAGCTGGAACGATCAGGTCGCGCAGACCTTGCAGCTCGTGCAGCAGGTCGGCACCGCCTTCGTCACCGACCCCGAGATCAAGGGCGTCGTGCCGAACGCCCTGAGCGACCAGAACACGCTGCTCGCCAACTGGCTCATTGGGCAGCGCACGGGCGCTCCTATGACGGTCGAGGATCTGGCCGCGAAGGCGATCGCCCACGCGTCACGTCTCGCCGATGCGGCGGGCGCAAGCGACGCGGCCAAGACCGCCGCGCTCGAGCAGGCCGTATCGGCAGACTTCTACTCCGGCGTGCTCGCCTTTGCCGACGCGGGCGTGCAGCTCGCTTGCGCCGAGAAGCGCCTCGCGGGCGCCGGCGCGTCGGCCGAGTCCATCGCGCTCGCCATCGAGAAGGTTTACGCGCCGAAGCTCGAACAGGCGGCGAGCCTCGTGGTGGTCGGCGTCATCGAGGCGGTGACGCTCGGTGCGCTCGAGGCGGTGCAAGGAGCGCTCGCCACCCTCAGCCCAGCGCAACTGCAGGCCGTGCGGCAGGCCGCGCAGAAGAATCCCGCGCTTGCGGCCGACCTCAAGAAGTTCGGGCTCGGCGACTAGCGTCGAGTCCGCGGGGGCGATCGTGGCGATGCGGCGCATCAAGCGACGGGCCCTCGCCGCATCGCTGCTCCTGCACGGGCTCGTACTCGCCTTCGTGTGGCGCCCGCCTGTACCACCCGCCTTTCGGCCGCGGCCCGGTCTCGTGACCTTCGTCGTGGCGCCGCCTCATGGCTCACGCGCACCCGATTCGGCTCGTGACGCCCGTGCGCCAGGCGCCGCCGCGCCACCGCACGTGACGGCCGCCACTCGTCGTCGGCAGACTCGGCCGACCGTGGGCCTCGCTGCGTCACGTCCCTACGCCGACGCGGCGGCTGCGCCCCCGAGGGCAGCCGAGACGTCCCGCGCCGATGCGCCGTTTGTGCCCGGGCGCGCGAGCGAACCCCCTTCTAGTGCGGACCCTGTGGCTTCGACGCCTTCGCTTCGCCAGTCACCCTTCTTGGGCGAGCGCCCCTTCTTGCGTCTCGGGGGGCGAGCGTTTGCCAGCGCTGACGGCGCGGCGGGAGGCGGCGCGGGCCCTGCCGAGCTGTCGCGGCGGGCGCGCGCCGTCATCGACGAGCCGTGGAGGCTGCACGCCGAGGCAACCCACGCCCGCCGTGATCTCGACATTGGGCGCGGCCAACTCGGCCCGGTCGAGCAGCGCTTTGCCGATGCGTTCTTTCCTGGGGCGGCGGCGCTCCTGGCGCGCTCTGGCACTGCGCGCGAGCCCAGGGACCGGGCTCCTGATCCGACCGCTGCGCCGCCGCCACCGGCGCGCACTGGCCTTTTGGCCGCGCTCGGTCGCTTTGGCTACAGAGCGGGCACGAGCGCCGCGCCGCTGTATGATCCGGCGCCCACGGCCGGCAGCCATACGCCGTACGTGCGCCAGTTGCCGCAGTTCGACACGGCCTATCTGCTCGCTGAGCTCGAGACGCTCGTGCAGCTTGACCACAGCGACGACGGCGTGCCGAAGGCCTGGCGCGTCATCGAGTCGTCGGGCGACAGCGTCTTCGATGGGGCGGCGCTCGTCGCCGTCGAAGATGGAATCGCGGCCGCCAAAGCGGCGTCGCTCGTGCGACTCGAGCCGAAGCCCCGCTGGTCGCGGTGGCGCTTTTCCGCGCAGCTCTATTGGTGGCAGAAGGACTCGGACAAGGAGTTCCGTCCGCCGGGCATCGAGGTCGCCTCCGATGGCTCGAGCACGACGACCGTCGTGCGGGCGGCGCGGCTCGTGGCGATCGGCTTCGCGGATGCGCCGAAGCCCAAGTCTCAAAACTAGGTCGCGATCAATCCCGTGTCGAAGGGCCCCGCCACTTGACCCTTGTTGCGTTTGTACGTACGATTATGTATTGTTGTACGAACAATACCGCCAAGCCATGACCGCATCTGAACTACGCGCCAATATCTTCAAGATTATCGACCACCTGATCGAAACGGGCGTCCCGGTCGAGATCGAGCGCAAGGGCCGGGTCGTGCGCCTGGTGGTCGACAATCCGCCCGCCAAGCTGGCTCAGCTCGTACGCCGGGACGAGTTCATTCGCGGCGACCCCGATGACCTCGTGCATCTCGATTGGACCGGTGAATGGCAACCCTGATGCTCGATACGCACGTGGTCGCCTGGCTCTATGCCGGTAAGATCGAAAAGGTGCCGGCCGCGGCGCAGCGGCGTCTCGAGAGCGACACCCTCCTCGTGTCACCGATGGTCGGGCTCGAGCTCGAGTATCTGCACGAGATTGGTCGTCTGCGAGAGCGCTCACAGGTGGTCGTCGCGGACTTGCGGCAGCGACTCGGCTTGCGTGTCGCCGAGGCGCCGTTTGTGCTCGTGGCGAGCGCCGCCGCCGAGCTGTCGTGGACGCGTGATCCCTTCGACCGCCTCATCGCCGCCCATGCGCTCGCTTGCGAGACTTCGTTGCTGACGGCCGATACGACGATGCACAAGCACTTAGCGCTCGCGGTGTGGGGCTGAGCTCTTGGCGAGGCGACCTACGCTCGGCCGTGCGTGACCTCATGCGATGCAACACGGCGTCTTGGAAGCCGCGCACCGGGCGCGCGTTGCAGCGCCTCCTCGCCGGGACGGCGCGGCATTCGGCCACGGGTCTCTTCATTGGCGCGACGCTGCTCGTGTTCGTGCAGTCCTACCGCCGTCACCTGTGGTTCGGCTCGGGCGGCCGCGACCTCGGATTGTTTCACCAGTCGGTTTGGCTCCTGTCCCGCCTCGCGGCGCCGCGTAACACCATTCTCGGCATGAGCGCCTTCGCGGATCATATGGAGCTCATCGACCTCGTGCTTGCGCCCAGCCAATGGTTTTGGCCCGACGCCACGGCGCTGCTCTTCGTGCAGGCGCTGGCGGTCGCGTCGGGGGCCGCGGCCATCGCCGACTTGGCGACGCGCAAGCTCGCGTCACGCTCGACCGGCGTGGCGCTCGGCCTCGCCTACCTCTTTGCCATCGACATGCAGCACGCCGTCATGTTCGACTGGAACCCGACCACCTTGGCCGCGGGCTTCTTGCCGTGGGTCGGCTGGTCCTTCGCGCTCGGCCGGCGCCGCGTCTTCGTGCTCGCGCTGCTCGGCGTAGCGCTGTGCAAGGAGAACCTCGTCCTGCACGCGCTCGGCCTGTGTCTCGCGCTCGGGCTCGAAGCGCGTCATCGCCCATCCGACACGTCGTCGTCACCCGACGCGCTCGCGCGCTCGGGCGTGCGTTCTTGTGCGGCGCCGAGTCTCGCTGCCGCCGACGCCTGGATCGCTGCGGTCGCGCTCGCCCTCGTGTTTGTGGTCGAGATGGCGGTCGTATTCCCTTTGGTGCGCGCCGGCGGCTTTCGCCACTGGCGTTACGAGGAACTCGGCGCGACCCCTGGTGCCATGGCGAGGGCGATCGTGCGCACGCCCGGTCGGGCGCTCGCCCTGCTCGTGACGCCGAGCGAGAAAGCGGCCGGCATCCTTGCACCCTGGCTCGGCACGGCCTTCTTGCCGCTCTTGGCGCCGCGCTACCTCTTGGCCTTGGCGCCGGGCTTACTCGAGCGCTTCTGGTCGACGCACGCCAATCGCTGGTGGGGTTACTACTACGGCGCGCCCACGGTGGCCCTCTTGGCGCTCGCCACCATCGACGTACTCGGGCAACTCGCGGCCTGCGCGGCAACCCCGCCCTCGAGCCGGCCGGGTGGTCTCAGTGCGGCCTCGGTCCGGTCACGGTCGTTCCTGCCGCCACGGTTTCGGCGCGGCGCAGTCATCGTCCTCGCCTTGCTCGTGCTCGTCTGCACGCTCGCCGTCAGCATGACCCTGCGCGGCGGCCCGGCGCCGCTTCTTGCCGCGCGCTACGGCCACCACGCCTCGCTGTCCGATCGTGACGACGCCGTGCGTGCGCTCGCCGTCATCCCGGCCGACGCCACGGTGGCCGCGCAGAACCACCTCATCCCGCACCTAAGCGCCCGGCGCGAGATCAGGGACCTCGGTCGCCCGATCGTCGCCGACTATGTGGCGCTGCACTTCGGCCAGGGGACGTGGCCCTTTGCGCCCGGCTACCCGCAGGCCCTGGCGCGGCAGCTGCTCGCGAGCGGCTACGGCGTTGGGGCCTGTTTTGGCTCCGCCGTCGTGTTGCAACGAGGCGCACCGGTGCGGCCCTGTCAAGCCCTCGGCCTTTGACCGTCGCCGGCTCACGGTGCTAGCCTCGGCGCCGCCATGAAAGGCTTCATCCTCGCGGCCGGCTTAGGCGAGCGGCTGCGCCCCATCACCGAGCATGTCCCGAAGCCGCTGTTGCCAGTCGGCAATCTGCCCCTCGTCGGCTATGCGCTCAAGCTGCTCGCCCACCATGGCATCACCGACGTCATTATCAACGTTCATCACTTAGGCAAGGTCATCAAAGAGGCCCTCGGCAGCGGTGAGACCTTCGGCGTGCGCATCACGTACAGCGAAGAAGAGGAGATCCTCGGCACTGGCGGCGGCCTCAAGTGCATGCACGAGCAGCTCTGTGACGACACCTTCGTGGTCGTCAACAGCGACACCATCCTCGACGTAGACCTGCACGCAGCGCTCGCCGCCCACCGCGCCCGCGGGGCGCTCGCCACCATGGTCCTGCGCGCCGATGCGCGGCAGGCCGAGTTCGGGCAGATCGAGATCGACGCGAGCGGTCGCATCCGCCGTATCCTCGGGCACGGCGAGGTTGACGCCGAGCTGCCACTCACCTCGCTCATGTTCGCGGGCGTGCACGTGCTCGAGCCGCGCTTCCTCGAGTACATCCCCCCGGACGTCAACACGTGCATCAACCGCTACGCTTACGTCAAAGCGCTGAGCAACGGTGAGGTGATCGGCGGCCACGTCTCGTCGGGCTACTTCGCCGACGCCGGTACGCCGGCCCGCTACTATCAGGCCAACGCCGACGCGCTCGAGCAGTCGATGAAGCTGCGCCATGCCGACCCGCTCGCCGGCTTCGCGCTCGCGCCACGCCGGGAGGTGGCCGAGGTCGTGCGCATGGGCAAGGATGTCGAGCTCGGCACCGGCGTCAACATCGTGCCGCCGGTACTGCTCGGCGATGGCGTGCGCGTCGGCGATCACGCAACCGTCGGCCCGTACGCGATTCTGCACGCCGACGTGACGCTCGGCAAGCAAGCCGTGGTCGCCCACTCGGTGCTGCTCGAGAACGTCAAGGTCGAGCCCGAGGCCACGGTGTCCTACATGCTGCTCGCTAAGCGCGCGGCGCTCGAGCTGCATACCGACTGAGTCCAAGCTTGCGATGGGCCGTGAGGATGGGAGCTTCCCCACGGCCCGCACGCAAGGAGAAGGAGCGACCCCGGGGTTTCCCGTGGCCTTTCTTCTGTCCGGCCCGCGTCTCCCCGGCGAAACCGGCGCGACGTAGGTCAGACGCCTCTAGGATGAGCAACTGCTGTGCCAGGCCGAGCGCTCGCCTGCAGGTCCTTACCTGCGCCGGCCCGTTTTCGGGATCCGTAGTCTAATCGGGCGAGATCGAGACGCCGCGCCGCGCCGTGTATGCCGCGCTGCGGCTCCTACCTTGGCACCTGCCCTGACATCGATGTCGCGCTCGACTTGGAACAACGCCACTTTTTTCACGGCTGCAAGGCCGCGTCTCGCGCTGCGGCTAGAGTAGGTCTCGCACCGACACCAGCACCATGAGCGCCAGCAATAGCGCCATACCGACGGCGTGCACCCAGCCCTCGACGACCTGGTTGATGGGGCGACCGCGCGCCGCTTCGAGGGCCAAGAAGATGAGCCGGCCGCCGTCGAGGGCGGGTACGGGCAGCAGGTTGAGGATGAACAGGCCGATGGACAGCAACGCCAGCGCTTCGAGCAGGCGCCCAAGGCCGCGCTTGGCCTGGTGCGAGATCATCTTGACGATGCCGGGTAGGCCCGCCACTTTGCCCGCGCGCTTGCCCGCCGCGAACTGCCAGAGGAACAGGGCTTGGTCGCGGGTGAGCTTGGCGGCGCCGTGCACGCCCATGACGAGCGCCAGCACGGGTCCGTAGGTGTGCGCGATGAGCTTCGGTCCGACCCCAAGCACCCCGACGTCGCCGCCCTCGCTCTTCGCGAGGTGGGCCTCGATGCGCACCGCCTGCCCCTGACGGTCGACTGCGAGCGCCACGAGCGCGCCCGGGTGCTTGCGGATCTCGGTGACGAGGGCCAGCCAGTCGGTCACTCCCACACCGTCAACCGACTTGACGATGTCGCCGACGGCTAGGCCTGCGCTCGCCGCCGGGCTACTCTCGACGATCTCGCCGATGGTGGCCGTCGACTCGTCCGCCTCATGGAAGCCGACCGTGCCGGCGAGCAGCGCGATGGCCGCCGCGGCGATGAGCCAATTTGCCGCCGGGCCGGCGACCATGACGAGCGCGCGTTGCCAAATGGGCCGGTTGCGAAAGCCACGCGGGTCGAGCGCGGCCTCGCCGTCGGCGCCCATGCCGCGGATCTGTACGAAGCCGCCGACCGGGATGGCCGCGACTTGCCAGAAGGTGTCGCCAACCTGCTTGCCCCAGATCGTTGGGCCGAAGCCGATCGAGAAGCGCTCGACGTGCATGCCGCAGGCACGCGCTGCGCCGTAGTGCCCGAGCTCATGCAGAATGATGAGGAGCGAGATGCCGAGAATTGCCAAAGCCATGAGCATGAGTCTACCTGCGCGCGAGGTTCCGGCCGCTAATAGAGAGTGGCCGTCTGACAGTCAACTGCCGGGCGCGGAATCGGGAGCGGGTGCGGGAGCGGAAGAACCAGAACGGAGTTCCCGACGGGTTCGTAGCGCGTGTGCCGCGTCAAGGGCGGCGTGGATCGAATGGCTCGAGCAGGAGGTCGCCGGTGTCGAGATCGAGCGACAACGGCTCGTTGCCCTTCGGCAGGGAAACGGGGGCGGCGCCGGCGGGTCGGGCGGCCGTGACGGTGGGCAAAGGTGCCGCCGCGCGCACGGGTGGCGCGGCCACCGGTCGGGGGGGCGTTGCCGGCAGCGCGTGGGTGGGTGCCGGCGTTGGCACCGAGGCGGCGCGCGGTGCGGAGCCCGCGCTCGACGTGCCTTGCTCGAACTCCCCCCAGCCCGCGTCGCTCGTGCCGGCTACCCCCGAGACGCGCAGGGCGAAGTCGTCGGCGTTGGTCGCTTGGCGCAGCGCCTCCTCGTAGGAGATGAGCTTCTGGTTGAAGAGCACCATCAGGGCCTGGTCGAAGGTCTGCATGTGCTGGATGGTCGAGCCCTTGGCGATGGCGGCCTGGATCTCCTTGCTGCGCTCGGGATCTTCGATGAGCTCGCGGATGCGGCTCGTCACCCGCATGATCTCGAGCGCCGCCACGCGGCCCTGGCCGTCGGCGCGCGGCACGAGGCGCTGCGAGATGACCGCGCGCAACACCGAGCCGAGCTGCAAGCGCACGGCCCGCTGATGATGCGGCGGAAACGCCCCGATGATGCGGTTGATGGTCTCGGTCGCGTCGAGCGTGTGCAGGGTTGACATGACGAGGTGACCGGTCTCGGCGGCGGTCAAGGCGATCTCGATGGTCTCGAGGTCGCGCATCTCGCCGACCAGAATCACGTCCGGGTCCTGGCGCAAGGCGGCGCGCAGAGCCGGCGCAAAGCCGCCCGTATCGACGCCGATCTCACGTTGGTTGACGAGCGAGCGCTTGTCGCGAATGAGGAACTCGATGGGGTCTTCGATGGTGAGCAGGTGGGCGGTGCGGTTGGTGTTGATGTGGTCGATCATCGCCGCCAAGGTCGTGGACTTGCCCGAGCCCGTGGTGCCGGTCACGAGCACGAGCCCGCGTTGCTCCATGGCGATGTCCTCGAGCACCTTCGGCAGCCCGAGCTGCTCGACGCTCGCAACCTTGAGCGGGATGACGCGAAAGACCGCGCCGACCACGCCCCGTTGCAGAAAGACGTTGACGCGGAAGCGCCCGAGGCCCGGCACGCCGTAGGCGAGGTCCACCTCGCTCGCCTGGCGAAAGCGCTCCTTCTGCGTATTGTTCATGATGGGCAAGACGAGGCGCGAAATCTCCTCGGGCGCCAGGCGCTCGGCGTCTTTGAGCGGCAGCAGCGCGCCATGCACGCGAAATACTGGCGGCAGACCCGCCTTCAAGTGAATGTCGGACGCTGCGCCCTTGATAGCTACGCCGAGGATGTCATTGAGCTCCATGCGCGCTCCCTAGCAGCAGAGTGGCGAAGAGTGCCGCCACAAAAGTAGTCTTTGACACAGCCAAAGGACTCTCCCTATCATACGGCACAATAAATGAAGACTGCCCTGCCGTTCGGCCGCTACCTGCTGCTCGACCGCATCAACGTTGGCGGCATGGCTGAGGTCTACCTCGGCAAGGCTTTTGGCGTTGAAGGTTTCGAGCGGCTGCTCGCCATCAAGCGCATCCTGCCGAATATGGCGGACGACGACGAATTCATCAACATGTTCGTCGACGAAGCGCGCATCGCCGTGCAGCTCAGCCACGCCAACATCGTCCAGGTGTACGAGCTCGGCCGCTTCGAGGGTCAGTACTACATTGCCATGGAGTACGTCTCGGGCAAAGACTTGCGCCAGCTCCTCGATGTCTACCGCAAGCGCAACGAGGTGCTGCCGATCTCGACCGCGGCGTTTATTGCGAGCAAGATCTGCGACGGCCTCGACTATGCGCACCGCAAGGCCGATCCGAGCGGCCGGCCGCTCAACCTCATCCATCGCGACGTGAGCCCCCAGAACATCCTCGTCGGCTACGAAGGTGCGGTGAAGGTCACCGACTTCGGCATCGCCAAGGCCGAGGATCGCGCGAGCAAGACGCAGGCGGGCGTCCTGAAGGGCAAGTTCGGCTACATGTCGCCCGAGCAGGTGCGCGGGCTCGACACCGACCACCGCTCCGACGTCTTCGCGGTCGGAATCTTGCTCTACGAGATGATCACCGGCAAGCGCCTGTTCATCGGCGAGAGCGACTTCTCGACGCTCGAGAAGGTGCGCAACGCCGAGGTGCCGCTGCCGACGACGCACAACCCCAACATTCCGCCCGCGCTCGAGCAGGTGATGATGAAGGCGCTCGCTCGCGAGCGCGATGAGCGCTACGCCTGGGCGTCCGATCTCGCCGACGACTTGCAGCAGTTCCTCATCGAAGAGAACAACATCTACAACGGCAAGAAGCTCGCCGCGTTGCTCAAGAGCGAGTTCGTCGATGACATCGAGAAGGAGCGCGCCCGCATCGAGGAGTCGATGAAGGTGCAGCCGCCGAGCGAGATGGCCGACCAGTTGGCGAGCGGCGTCAAGGCGACGGCGCAGGCGCCGCATGGCGGGCCGGACGTGCGCGGCGAGAAGACCATGATCTTCGAGACCTCGAGTAGCGCGCCGGCCAACAGTGCCGGTACCGGCAGCTTCTCGAAAGCTCCCACGCAGATCTCACCCGAGGCTTCGCGCTCGCGCCCGAGCAACACCGGCAAGACCTCGCCTAAGGCCAAGCTCGTCGAAGTGCCGACAGGCGTCTCCAAGTCCGGAGCTCGCGTCAAGAGCTCGACCAACGTGTCGCGCTTGAGCCAGGTCTCGCGTCTCTCCAAGGCCCAGGCCGCGGCCGCGCAGACGAACAAGAACCTGCCCATCATCATCGTCGCGAGCGTGGCGGCCGTGGCGTTGATGATCATCTTGCTCGTTGTCCTGCTCGGTCCGAGCAAGGGCACGCTCATCATCACCTCGCGTCCGCTCGAGGCCGAGATCTTTCTCGACGGTAACAAGATCGGCAATCGCACGCCCATCTCGCGCGACGACATCCTCGTCGGCATGCACACGGCCATGGCGCGCGCGCCGGGCTACGTCGATCAGGCCTTTCGCTTCGAGCTCAACTCGAGTCGGCCGACCATCCTCCCTTTTGAGCTGCAGCCGGGCGGCATCGGGGGCAGCGTGGGCGCGGGTGGTGGCGCGCAGCCGTTCGGGGGCGGTGTGCCGCCGGCCGGTGGTGTGCAGCCCGTGGGTGGAGGCGTGCAGCCGGTTGGCGCCGAGGTTCCGCCCGCTGGTGGGGCGGCCGCCCAGCCGGCGGCCGCGGCCACGATTCGTGTGACCTCGGAGCCGTCCGACGCGCAGGTGCGCGTCGGTGGCCTGCCACAGGGCTCGACGCCCTTTGTGCTGACGTACACCGATGTCACGAGGCCTCTCATCTTCGAAGTGCAGAAGCCCGGTTACAAGACCGAGACGGTGACCGTGTCGCTGCAGCCGGGTGAGCTGCGGCGTGAGGTGACGGTGAAGCTCACGTCCCTGACGCCTGAAACGGTGGCCCGCCCTGGAAAGCTCAAGATCTCCTCTGATCCACCGGGCGCGGAGATCTTCTCTGGGCCGAATCGTATCGGCGTCACGCCGCTCGACGTGCCGGTCTCCGATACGCGTGGGCGTTACGACGTGCGTATCAGCAAGGACGGCTATCGCGACTACCAGACGAACGTGAACATGGAGGGTCGCGCCGAGGTGATCATCAGCGCCACGCTCGAACGCGACAAGAAGGCGTCGCCGGAGCCGCGCGCCAAGAAGGCGCCGCGCCCGGCGGGCGGTGGCGCGGGTGGCGGTGGCGCGGGTGGCGGTGGCGCGAGCGGCGGCGGCGCGAGTGGCGGCGGCACTGCGAGTGGCGGCGGTGGGGCCGGCGGCGGTGGTGGCGGAGTCGCCAAGCTCACCGTGTCCACGGTCGGTGAGGCCGACTGCAAGGTGAGCGTCAACGGAGTCTCGCTCGGCGTCGCGCCGTTCATGAATAAGGAAGCACCGGCCGGCAAGGTCGAGATCAAGGTAACCTGCCCGTCCGGCAAGAAGTACACCGAGTCGCGCACGCTCAAGGGAGGAGCTGCCGACAAGCTTGTCGTCAAGGGCGAAATGTGGAATTGAGGCAGTCGCGGTCAACGACCACGCAACCTTCGGCCGGTCGTTGCCGAAAAGGACCTCGGCATGCACACTGCACGATCCGTCCGCGCCATCACGCACATTCACACCTGCTATTCTAACGGCGAGGCGTCCGAGCTCGACGCCGCGATCAGCGGCACAGTGCGCCGTCTGTTCGGCGCGGCGACCCCGGCTGAGCCGTGGCGCGAGTGCTTCACGACCGTCGAGCAACTCGTGGCGCTGCTGCGGCTGCCAGAGGCAGAGGGTGGCTGCGGCGTGGTCGTCATCACCGATCACATGAATGGCCGCTCGCATCGCTTGCCCGACGCGTTGCTGTGCGCCGCGGCGGCCGAGCCCGGGCTCGCCCTCGGCACCGAGCTTTATACGGTCGACTTCGACGTCGACGGGACGCTGCGCACGGCCCCCGAAGTGCTCTTGTATGGCACGGCAGAGCCGGTCAAAGGGCCGCATGGCGGCTACTACGGCATCTCGCAGGCGTTGCTCGACGAGCTGTACGCGACCTGCCGCGCACCCGGCAGCGACGAGCTTTGGACGAGCAAGGTCCTCGATTTCTGCGCCGATCGACGTCTCGCCTACGCGCTCGCTCATCCGTTCGACGGTCACGAGCTGTCGCTCGCGGCGATGGTCGAGATCATCAGCCGCGCCCGCTTCGTCGAAACGGTCAACGGTGGCTTCCCGAGCGAGAGCACACACTTCTTGCGCGCCCTCGTCTCGTTGCACAACCTAGCGGTCGGTGGCGCGAAGCTGCGGGCGGCCGCGGCCGCGCGTTGGCCGCTCGGCGCTGCGCTCGTGCAGCGCATCCAAGAGGAGCACCGCGACCTCGTGCACCCGTGGGGCGGCTCCGACGCTCACAGCCACGCCTTCGCGCGCGTCACCGTGCGCTTTCGCTGCAAGAGCGAGCGCCCGAACGCGGGCGATCTGTTCGCGGCGATGCTGCGTGGCAGCGTCGCCGAAATCCTCGCGGCCCGCACCTTCACCATCGAGGGCGAGCCCGGCACGTCGCTCTCGGTGCTCGATGACGTGGTGCGCATCGTGGCGCGCAACTTGAAGCGCAGCGGTACGCTCTTGCTCAAGCACCCGCATCTCGTGGCGCCAGTGCTATGGCACGCGCAGCGCGAGGTTCGCTGGCAGCTCGGCTCGCGCGCTCGACGGCGCGAGGAGATGCTGCGCGAGCTCGCGCAGGCGTTTCCCGTCGACGCGCTCGTCGAGTCGATGCAGCCGGGCGCGGCGCTAGTGCGGCTTGCCCCACAAGTTGCGCACGAAGCCGCGTAGCCCAGGTTTGTTCGCGTCGTCGACGCCAGCCATGGTCTCCTCGGCACCAGCGACGGAGGTGCTATCGACGACGGCTGCGGGTCGCTCGCGCGTCGATAGCTGCACGGTCTCGGGCTGGCCCCCTTGGCTGTGCGTCGCGATGATGGTCAGCATGCCCTCGGGATCGAGCTGAAACTCGAGGTCCACCGACAGCGCTCCCGACGCGGCGGCGGGCAGGTCGCGGCGCGTCATCGTGCCCAAGTACTCGGCGTTGGCGACCGGCCCAGCTTCGCCGGCAAAGACGTCGATCTGCATCTCGGTCTGGTTGTCGGCGGTCGTCGGCAGCGTGATGTGGCCGCTCGACGGCAGCTGCGTGTGCTTGTCGATGACGATGTTCATGGTGCCGTCGCGACCGGCGATGCCGAGCGGCACGCTGATGGCGTCGAGCAGCGTGACGGCGTCGATCTTTGCGAGCGAGTCGCCGAGCAGCGCTGCGCCGAGCGCCACGCACTCGTCGGGATGCACGCCCTTGCGCGGTTGCTTGCCAAAATGATTCGAGATGGTATCGACGATGAGCGGCATGCGCGTCTGGCCGCCGACGAAGATGAGCTCGTCGATGTCGCTGAGCGCGAGCTTGCGCTCGGCGAGCACGCGGTCGGTGACCGCCACCGAGCGTTCGACGAGGTCGCTCGTGCGCTGATTGAGCGTCTCGCGGTCGAGTCGCAGATCGAGGTCGATCGCTTTGCCGCGCCGCTCGAGCACAGGTGAGATGCGCACTTGTGTGTTGATGAGCAGGGACAGCTCGATCTTGGCGCGCTCGGCTGCCTGGCGTACGCGCTGGAGCGCCCCTTGGTCTTCGGTGAGATCGATCTTGGACTGTCGTTTGAATGTATCGACGATCCAATCGCACACGCGCCCGTCGAAGTCGGCGCCGCCGAGGAACGTGTCGCCGCCCGTAGCGATGACTTGAAAGACGTTGCCGGTGATCTCGAGGATGCTCACGTCGAAGGTGCCGCCGCCGAGGTCGTAGATGACCACCTTTTGATCGAAGCCGCGGTTGAAGCCGTAAGCGAGCGCCGCCGCCGTCGGCTCGTTGACGATTCGCCGCACGGTGAAGCCGGCCTGCGCGCCCGCTTGTTTGACGAGCGAGCGCTGGTGGTCGGAGAAGTACGCCGGAACGGCGATGACCGCCTCGGGAATGTCCTCGCCCAAGTGAATCTCGGCGTAGCGCTTGATGTGCGCCAAGATCTTGGTCTGCAACTCGGAGGGCGAGATGATCTTGCCGCCGACCGAGATCGCCGCTTCGCCGCCCTCGCCCGGGACGATTGCGTAGCTTACTCGGCGCTTGAGCTCTTGAACGACCTTGCTGTCGTACTGCCGGCCGAGCAGGCGTTTGATGCCATGAATGGTGTGCTCGGGCAGGGCGACGAGCTGCTCTTTGCCCGACTGCCCGACGAGCACAGTGCCGCTCGGGTGCAGGCAGACCGCGGACGGCATCGTGTTGAAGCCGCCTTCGGTGGGGATGACTCGCGGAATTTTGTTAGAGACGTACGCCGCGCAGGTGTTCGTCGTGCCTAGATCTATGCCAATGATCTTGCTCATCTGCGCGTCGCGACACGGAGTCGACCCCAGTGTAGGAGCCGCCTCGGGGCAGAGTCAAGGAAATGCCCGAGTATGCGACGCGCAGCGTGAGTTGACCGGCGGTCGCAGCGGTGGGCAAGAGCGCCTGATGGGCGCGCGGGTCCTCTCCTATGATGAGCTCGGCATTCCGGTTGTGCAGGCCGAGAACCCGCATCAGGCTTACTACGGCATCGGCTACGCGCATGGCCTGCATCGGCCGCTCCAGGCCTTGGTGTTGGGCGCGGCGGGTCGGGGCGTGCTCGCGGAGCACTTGCTCGGCCGCGACGATCTCGTGGCGCTCGATTGCCTCGCGCACCGCTTGGATTTGCCGGGACACGCCGAGCGCGAGGCGGCGCGGCTGCCCAACCCGTGTGGGCTGTGGGTCGACGCCTACGTCGCCGGGTTCGCGCGCGGGCTCGCCGAGGGAGGCTCGCCGTTCGAGCTGCGCCTGCTCGCGGCGCGCCTGCCGCCGCTGTCGCGTCAGAGCGTGGTCGCGGGCCTCATGCTCGCGGCCTTCCTCGGGCTCGCCGAAGGGCAGGAGCGCATGGAGCGAGCGCTCGTCGACGCGCTGGCGGCGGGCGCGAGCCCGGGCCTCCTCGCCGCAATGTTCGCGCCCCACTTGGACGGCTGCGATGTTGGGCTCGTACGCACGCTGCCGCGCGCGAGTGCCCCCGGCTTTGCCGCCTTTGGACGGCTGCCGCGCACGGGCGGCAGCAACGCCTGGGGCATCGACGGCTCGCGCACTGAGAGTGGCAAGAGCGTGCTGTGCGGCGATCCGCATCTGCAAGTCAATCAGCTCCCCTCGTTGTTTCTCGAACTGAAGGTGGCGCTCGGCGACGACTATTGGCTCGGCGCGACCATCCCGGGGCTGCCCGGCCTCGCGGTCGGCCGCAATCGCCAGATCGCGTGGAGCGGTACGTTCGCCGTCGCCGACAACGTCGATTTCGTCATTGAGGAACTCGTCGCGGACCACGCCGCGCGGCTAGGCGCTGTGCCAGAGTCGCTCGTGACGCGCGAGGCCGTCGTGCGCCGGCGCGGGCGCTCGCCGCTCGCGTTGCGCTTCTTTTCGACGAGTCATGGCACCCTCGAGGTCGACGCCTCGCACGCCACTGCGCGCGCCGCTGTGCGTGACGGCCCGGCGCTCGCGGCGCGCTGGGCTGGAGCCGACGGCGCTGGCGCGGCCCTCGCCGCCTACATGGGCCTGCCGCTGTGTACGAGCGCCAGCGCCGCCGAGTTGTGTCTCGACGCGGCGAGCACCTACTCGCTGCACTTCGTGCTCGCTGACGCAGGCGAGGTGCGCTACTGCCAGGCCGGCCGCATCCCGCGACGCTCGGGCGGTTGGTCGGGTCTCTACCCGGTGCCCGCCGGCGGGGCGAAGCACTGGCAGGGGTTCTACGAAGGCGCGAACCTGCCGCGCTCCCTCGCGCGTGACGGCGTTGTAGCGAGCGCCAATGAGGCGCGGCTGGCGGCCGACGGCGGCGTGTTGTCGACCTTGGCTCAGCCCGGGTATCGCTTGGCGCGCATCGAGGCGCAGCTGCGCGCCCGGCGCGATCATGACGTGGCCAGTATGCGTGCCCTGCAACTCGACGTGGTCTCGTTGCAGGCCGAGGCGTTGGCGCCGCGGCTCATCGCGCGGCTCGGCGACGGGCCGCTGCGCCACGCGCTTGCCGCGTGGGACTACGCCTATGGGCCCGAGAGCCGCGGCGCTCACGCGTTCGATCTCGCCTATGGCGCTGTCCGCGCGGCGCTCGCTCCTGAACTCGGTGGCGAGTGGTGGTCCTCGATGCTCGGGCAAAGCGAGCTCGGCGTCTGGTGGTGCAACGCCATCGATCGGACGCTCACCGATGACGATTCATGGCGCGGCGCGCGCGGCGAGCGACTCGAGGCTTCCCTCGCCGCGGTGGGGTTGCGCGAGCCCGAGCGCTGGGGTGACGTGCATCGCTTCGCCATGCCGCATCTCGTGCTTGGTGGGCTGCCGCGGGCCTTCGGCTTCGACCGCGGACCGTTCGCGCTGCCCGGCTGCACTGCGACTGTGTGTCAGGGGACGATCGTCACACCGCAGGGCCGCGCAGCCGTGACCGCGCCCGCCTATCGCTTCATCTGTGACTTCGCCGGGTCCGGAGCGTGGACGGCCATCGCTGGCGGCGTTGACGGCTCGCGGTTCAGCACGAGCTACGACTGCTTCTTGGACGAGTGGCTACGCGGCGACTACCATCACGTCGCGGCGCCGAGCCGTGACGGCTAGGCGAGCGGTCGCGATTGACGATGTATCAGCGTTCCTTGGTCAGCCAGACGACTCAGTGGTGTCGTGGGGGGGGGCCGTGCTTCTACTCAGTAGAGTAGGGCTGCGCTTAGCATCACGTCGTTGACCGTGTAGTCGGCGCCGGCGTCATTGTTGGCTTTGTACTGCGAGCTGTGTAGGGTCAAGGTGTCACTGAGTGACACCGACAGCCAGTCACGGAATCGGTGTTCGACGGCCAGCGTGGCGCCGAGATTGGCGTCGTGACGTGAGGTCTGGGGTATCGTCGAGAGCCTCGGCGCGCCGAAGTCCATGATGTCATAGCGCGCCTTGACCTGCACCGCGGTCGTGCCGAAGAGCATCGCTTCGAACTCGGCATAAGGGCGCATGAGCGCGAAGTATTTGAACAGCGTCACCGGCTGCACAGTGCGCAGAAAGCCGACGCGCAGCTTGGCGGCCGACGTGAGCTCGTAGGTCAGCTCGGCTTGACCTATGACCGAGCGAAAGTTGTCGGTCGAGCTCAAGAACGTGTCGCCGTAGCCAGCCTTGAGCAACACCGATAACTTGCCGGTCACGGAGCCGACGGCGCCGGCCTCGGCGAGCAAGATGCTCATCGACTGGTTGGCGCCACCGTTGCCCGGGTAACTCGCGAGCACGCCGCGTGCTTCGAGGAACAGGCCGGTGCGTGGCAGGAACTTCCACGTGCTCTTGACGCTCGGTGTCTGGCGCAGCGTGTCGAGGTTGGTCGCGATGGGGACCGGGGCTTCGCCGGGCACGGGCGGCGTGCCATAGACCTGGCTCGGCAGGTAGGCTGGGTTGCCGCTGCGGTCATATCGGTCATAGAACAGCCCGTAGCTGGCGTCGAAGAGCAGCGCTCCTCCGCCGGGTTTGACTTGTAGTGAGATGCCCGTGGTGCTGCTCGTGTGGCGCAGCGGCGTCGTGATCGATTGGTTGCCGGCGTCGGCGGCGCGCACCACCTGCTCGGCGAGCGTGACGGGCACGTCACCGAGCTGGTTGAGGCCGAGCGCGAGGTCGAACGTGCCGGCGAAGGTGGACAGGCCGGTCGTGTCCTTGGTTACGTAGCCGAGGTAGCGGCGGTATTCGACGACGGCATTCGATTTGAGTGTGAGCTGGTCGCTGCCGAGCTCGTACGTCGCCTTCGGCTTGACGACGAGCATGATGTCGCTCGTCTCCTGGCCGCGGAGCTGATAGCCGGGGTTGAAGATTTCGTGCGTCTCGGCCCCGATCTGGGCGTGCAGCCTTCCCTCGCCGACGAGAACGCCGTTCCCCTGCGCCTGCGCGGCTGACGCCGACGCCACGCACACGCTCAGCGCGCCGGCGATAAAGGCCAGCCCATGCCAGGCGTTGCGTTCCCCTGGTCTGTGCGGGGCTAGGGCGTGCCGTAGCATCCGGCAGTGCGTTCCTCCTCCCCGGCGGGCGGGTTGATCGACGGGCTTCTTCGGCGTGAAATTCGGATCTCGCGGGATAGTCCACGGAGCCCTTGCGATTGTCAAATCAGTTGTCGTTAGGACGTTTCTCATTGTTTGCGCGTCTGTCCGCGCGCCGCGCGCATGCGGTGCTGGTAGAGTAGCGACGCGACCTCGAGGTCGGCGTGGGTCTCGATGTCGATAGAGTCCCAGCGCTGCATCACGAAGGGCACGGTCTTTGCTTCGACGACGAAGCGCCCATGACGATTCAGCCATGCCGGCGAGGCGATGTAGATGGCGCCGTTGAGGCGCCACGAGGGGGCCGCTGATTGACGGCGCCACGACGGGTTGCGATCCAGGCGCTCGGCCCGCACGAGGCGGCCGCGTCGGGTCGCAAGCCGCCACGCCGCAGGCACCTGCTCGGCCTCGACCGAGACGACGGCCAGGCGCGGGTGGCGCGCTTGCAGTGCCAAGGCAGCGCGCACATCGGCGGCGCCTACGAGCGGCGTCGTCGGCGAGAGCATGACCACGAGATCGAAGACGCGACCTGCCGCGGCGAGGGCGAGGAGCGTGTGGCGCACCACGTCGATGAGTCGCGCCGTGTCGGTGGCGAGGGCGCGTGGCCGCAGGAATGGCACTTCGGCCCCGGCGCGCTTGGCGAGGGCAGCGTAGCGCGTCGAGTCGGTGTTCACGATGACGCTCCATTGCTCGCCCGGCCACCGACAGGCGAGGGCGCGCTCGACGGCGAGCGCGAGGAGGGTGCTTCTGCCGAGTCGGCGGATGTTCTTGTCGCGCAGCCCTCGCGAGCCCGAGCGTGCCGGAATCAAAGCGAGGATGCGCAGCGGTGGGCGCGCGCGACTGCTACGGTGTACGGTGGCCAAAGCGACTCCTCGTCCCCGCCTTCTACCCTGCGCCAGGGGGTTGTTCCAGGGCTCGGTCCACGGTGCTCAAGTCTTCGCTGCTTCGTCGCCATGTAACTCTGCGACGATGACGGCCGCGAGCTTGGCGCCGACGACGGGCGCGAGCTCGGCCGCGCTCGCGGCGCGCACGCGCTCGAGTGAGCCGAAGGCGCGCAGCAACGCCCGTCGGCGCGTCGGGCCGACGCCCGGGATAGCGTCGAGCACGCTCGTGCGCATGGCGCGGCGTCGCTGCTGGCGATGAAACGTGATGGCAAAGCGGTGCGCTTCGTCGCGGGCGCGCGTCAGAAGAAACAGTTCGGCCGAGTTTTGTCCGAGGACGATGGCGTTCTTTTGTCCGAGGACGAAGACGCGCTCGGGTGTCGCGCCGTGGCCCTCCTTGCGCCGCGCCGCGCCGGTTGACCCGGACGTCGGTGCAGATGCGGACGCAGATGCGGATGCGGATGCAGGCGTCGTAGCCGGGCGCGCCTTGGCGAGCCCGACCATGTCAACGTCGGCGATGCCATGGTCATCGAGCGCCGCGCGCGCCGCGTTGAGTTGACCCTTGCCCCCGTCGATGAGCACCAGATCGGGCAGGTCCCCGTCAGCGAGGCCGCGCCGCGCCCGGCGGCTCAGGACTTCGTACATTGACTGAAAATCGTCCTGGCCGGCGGTCGAGCGGATCGTGTAGTGCCGGTAGCGGCTCTTGTCGGGCACGCCGTCGCGAAAGCGCACGAGGCTCGCAACGATGGACTCGCCTTGCAGGTGCGAGATGTCGAAGCACTCGAGCGTGTGCGGCGGGCGAACGAGGTGCAGTGCGCGTTGCAGCCGCTCGACGGCGTTCTGCGCCGCGCCGCCGGCGCGCTGCTTGTCGGCAAAGGCCTGTGTCGCGTTCTTGACGGCGAGCGCGACCAAGTGGCGCTTGTCGCCGCGCTCGGGGGCGCGCACGTGCACGCTGCGCCCCTTCTTTTCAGACAAGACCTCCGAGAGTGCTTCGCACCACTGCATCTCGAGTGGCACCAAGATCTCGCTCGGCACGTCGACGCCGGGCGCGCCATAGTAGCGCGCCGCGAAGTCGGCGAGGATGTCGCCGCTCGGTTGCTCGAGCCCATCGAGCGAGAAGCGCTCGGCGTCGATGAGTCGTCCCTCGCGGGTGCGCATGACGTGAATCTCGACGCTCGGCCCCTCGCGGTAGAGGCCGACCACGTCGCGATTGATGAAGTCGCTCGTCACGAGGCGCTGGCGCTCGAGCGAGCGCTCAATGGCATGCACCTGGTCGCGCAAGAGCGCCGCGGCCTCGAAGTTCTGCGCCGCGGCCTGCGCCTGCATGCGCGCGCGTAGCGTCGTGACGAGCTCGTTGCTTCGACCTTCGAGAAAGCGCGCCACGTTCTCGATGTTCTCGGCGTATTCGCGCTCGAGCGCGAAGACGCACGGCGCGGGGCAGCGCTTGATCTGGTACTGCAAACACGGGCGGGTGCGACTCGCGAGCACCTGATCGGCGCAGGTGCGCAGTTGGAAGAAGCGATTGACGAGGCGCAACGAAGCGCGCACCGCCTGCGCCGAGGTGTAGGGCCCGAAGTAGCGCGCGCCGTCCTTGGCGAACCTACGCACGACCTCGAGCCGTGGATACGGCTGCCGCGTATCGAGGCGCAGACACAAGTAGCGCTTGTCGTCTTTCAGGTTGACGTTGAAGCGCGGCTGCAAGCGCTTGACGAGATCGTCTTCGACGAGCAGCGCCTCTTTGGCGCTGTGCGTGATGATGACCTCGAGGTCTGCAAGCTCGTCTTCGAGCAGCGCCACGAAGGCGCGCGTATCGGTGCCGCCAAAGTAGCTCTTGACTCGATCGCGAAGGCTCGTCGCCTTGCCGACGTAGAACACCGTGCCCGTGGCGTCCTTCATCAAATAGACGCCGGGCAGCGCCGGCAGCGCGTCGAGCTTGTCTTTGATGGCGGGGCGCATCATTCGATCTGAAGGCGTTCGGCCTCGAGCTCGCGTACCTCGTCGCGCAAGATGGCGGCGCGCTCGAAATCCAAGGCCTCGGCCGCGGCCACCATCTCGTCGTGCAAGCGCGCGATCAAGCGCGGCACCTCGCTTGCCTTCGTGTTGGCGCGCTCGCGCTTGACCGCGGCACGTGCTTCTTGCATCGGCGCCTCAATCGCGCGGATCGCCTTCTCGATGCTCTTCGGCGTGATGCCGTGCTCGCTGTTGTAGGCGACCTGCTTCTTGCGGCGGCGATTGGTCTCGTCGAGCGCGGTCGTTATAGCGTCGGTCGAGCGCTCGGCGTAGAGGATGACGCGTCCGTTGAGGTTACGGGCGGCGCGGCCGATAGTCTGGATGAGCGAGCGCGCCGAGCGCAAGAAGCCTTCCTTGTCGGCGTCGAGAATGGCGACGAGCGCGACCTCGGGCAGATCGAGCCCCTCGCGCAAGAGGTTGATGCCGACGAGCACATCGAACGAGCCGAGCCGCAGCTCGCGCAAGATGTCGATGCGCTCGAGCGTGTCGATGTCCGAGTGCAGATAGCGCACGCGCACGCCCGCTTCGCTCAAGAACTCGGTCAAGTCCTCGGCCATGCGCTTGGTGAGCGTCGTGACGAGCACCCGCTCGCCTTTGGCCGTCGCGCGACGGATCTCTTCGAGCACATCATCGACCTGCGTGCTCGCGCGTCGCACTTCGACCGCGGGGTCGACGAGGCCGGTCGGGCGAATGATCTGCTCGACGATGACTCCTTGGCTCTTGCCGAGCTCGTACTCGGCGGGGGTCGCGCTCACGTAGATGGCGCGATCGACGAGGCGCTCGAACTCGTCGAAGCGCAGCGGTCGGTTGTCGAGCGCCGACGGCATGCGAAAGCCGTGGCGCACGAGCGTCTCCTTGCGCGCTCGGTCCCCCTTATACATCGAGCCTATCTGCGGGATGGTCTGGTGGCTCTCGTCGACCACGAGCAGGAAGGGTCCGCGAAAGTAGTCGATGAGCGTCGGCGGTGGCAGCCCGGGGGCGCGGCCGGTCAAGTGGCGTGAGTAGTTCTCGATGCCGTTGCAGTGGCCCATCGTCGCGAGCATCTCGAGATCGAAGCGCGTGCGCTCTTCGAGCCGCTGCGCCTCCAAGAGCCGACCCATCGCGCGCAGCGTGACGAGCTCTTGCTCGAGCTCGGCGCGGATGCTGTCTTGCGCGTGCGCGCGCTTCTCGGGCGTCACGACGAAGTGGCTCGCCGGGTAGATGGCGACGCGGTCGAGGTCGGCGATCTTCTTGCCGCGCAACGGGTCGATGGTGCTGATGGCTTCGATCTCGTCGCCGAACCACTCGATGCGAATGGCGTGCTCGAGCTCGTGCGCCGCAAAGACCTCGAGTACGTCGCCGCGCACGCGAAACGTGCCGCGGTGAAAATCGAGCTCGTTGCGCTCGTACTGAATCTCGACGAGCTTCGCGAGGACACGATCGCGCGACACGTGATCGCCGCGCACGAGGAACGCGAGCATGTCGTAGTACGCCTCGGCCGAGCCGAGTCCGTAGATGCACGAGACGCTGGCGACGATGATGACGTCGCGGCGCTCGAACAACGAGCGCGTCGCGGCGTGGCGCATGCGATCGATGGCGTCATTGATGGTCGCGTCCTTGGCGATGTACGTGTCGGACGACGGTACGTAGGCCTCGGGCTGGTAGTAGTCGTAGTACGAGACGAAGTACTCGACCGCGTTGTTGGGGAAGAGCTCCTTGAACTCGGCGTAGAGCTGCGCCGCCAAAGTTTTATTGTGCGCGATCACCAACGTCGGCAGTGACAGCTCGGCGATCACGTTGGCGACCGTGAACGTCTTGCCGCTGCCGGTCACGCCGAGCAGCGTCTGATGACGCTCACCACGCGCGAACCCTTGTGTGAGCTCATCGATCGCGCGCGGCTGGTCGCCGCGGGGCACGAGATCCGTGCGCAAAGTGAAGCGTTGCTGGTCGCCGGTCATGCTTCGCAGTCTCGTTGTCGCGTTCTTCGCCGAAGAATATTTCCGCGTCTCGGCAAAGCAAATCGTTGACACGAGATTTACGCAACCCTAAGATCGCTTCGTTAAGTAACCACCCTGATGGAGGTTGGCAATGGCTACCGCGAAGAAGAAGAAGAAGGTTGCGAAGAAGGCGGCGAAGAAGAAAGTCGCCAAGAAGAAGGTTGCGAAGAAGAAGGTCGCGAAGAAGAAGAAGTAGCTTCCCTTCGAGACCGAATAGCACCCCTTAGGTCACTTCGGCAGCCGTAAGGCTTTCGGAGCTACATCTGGCGGGTGCGCGCACGCGGCAGCTTCACGGCTGCCGCTTTCGTTTCTGGCTACACCGGCTCGGGCGGCAGCAGGGTCGAGCCGACGATGGGCGTGCGCAAGCGCTGCCGCCCCTCCTCGGAGTTGCGCACGAGATCGTTGCGTAACAGATCGAGATCATCGATGCCGGCGCCGGCGCGCTCGGCGACTGCGCTGATGAGCCGCGTTGCGCCTTCGAGGTCGCCGAGATCGATCTCCTCGGGCGCGACGCCGCGCGGCCCTTGGTTGTGGTAGCAGGCGAGAGGCAGCGCGATGCCGCCGGCCCGGTAGCCGAAGGCAGCGAACGCGGTCGCTTCGCAGGTTCCGCCGGCCATGAGCGCCGACTGGTAGGCGAACTTCTTTTCGGCGAGCGCGCGCGCGGCGCCGCTGACGAGGGCCACGGCGCGCGGTTCGAAGGGACCGCTCTTGTCGCCGAGCCGCACGACCGGACCCGCGCCGAGCGTGACGCCGTCCTGCGCCGAGCTGCACTCGACGGACACCACCGCGAGGTCGCGTGGCATCAGACCGCCGAGCACGAGCGCCACGGTGCCATGAAAGCCGACCTCCTCGGCGCGCGTAAAGACGCCCCACGCCTCGCAGGCAGCGTCACGGTGTGCGAGGTCGGCGAGCGCGGCCACGATGGCGGCGACGCCGGCCAAATCGTCGGCGACGCGCAGCTTGAGGCGTTTGCCTTTGTGCTGCAGCGCCGCAAGATCGAAGATGGCGTAGTCGCCAATCGCGGGCTGCGGGCCTTTGGCCGCGACCTGGACGACGGCCTGCTCGACGCGCAGTCGGCCGTTGACGCGCGCGATCTTGGCGCTCTTGAGGGTGCCGCACAGCGGGCCGTCTTTGCACTTCGGGAACACGAGCTTCGCGCCTTTGATGCCGAGCGTCGGCAGGCCCCCTTCGGCGCGGCAGGTGAGCTGCGATCCCTTCTTGCCGACGACGCGCAGCGCCGGGTGATCGAGGTGGGCCACGAAGGCCACCTTGCTGCGTGGCAGGCCGCGGCGCACGCGCACGAGCGTGTTGCCAAACGCGTCGGTTTGATAGTGCAGGCCGAGCTCGCCGAGCACTGCGTGCAGCGTGTCGCGCACGTCGAGCTCGTCGTAAGGAGCGGTAGGGACGGCGGTCAGGCGCCGCAAGGTGGCTACGAGCTTGGTGCGTTCCATCGTTGTTCTCGCGTTTAGCCGGCGCTTGGCGTCGGACCGGGTGGGGGGGGGCTTGGAGTCGCCGCGTCGCGGCGGCGGGCGAAGATGACGAGCTCTTCGATGAGCCCAACGCTGATATAGGCGCAGAAGAAGCAAAAGACGGCGAACGTCGGCTGTACGCGCAGCGCGAGCACGCCGAATATGCCGAGCACCAAGAGCAGCACCGCGACGCTCTTGGCGCCGACGTGCACGTCCTTGAACGAGCGGTAGCGGATGTTCGAGATCATCAGGTAGGCGAGCACGAGCACCAGGATGAAGATATGGGACTCGCGCGTCACGGCGGCGCCGAACGTCGTTTGATGAAACATGACGAGCGAGACGAGCACGCCGGCGGCGAGCGGGATCGGCAGCCCGACGAAGTACTTCTTGGTGCCGGGCGAGCGCGAGGCAAGCACGTTGAAGCGGGCGAGACGCATGGCGCCGCAGCTCATGTAGACGAAGGCCGCTACCATGCCCGGCAAGCCGAGGTGCGCGAGACCCCACTTGTGCACGATGACCGCGGGCGCCACGCCGAACGTGATGACGTCGGCGAGCGAGTCGAGCTGCACGCCGAATTCGCTCTGCGTGCGCGTCATGCGCGCCACGCGACCGTCGGCCATGTCGAAGAAGATGCCGAAGAATACGGCGAGTGAGGCGCGGTAGAACTGCACCGGCCCAGGTGTGCCCGAAGTGAGCAGCATGGCGTAGAAGCCGCAGAAGATGCTCGAGACCGTGAACAGGTTCGGCAGCACGAACATCGCCTTGTGCAGATCGAAGCGCAGGCGGCGCGGGCGCAGCTTGCGCTTTTGGCTGGCCATGTGCCTTCGCTCGGCATGCACCAGGGGGTCGCGGATCACGCTGCGCATCGGATGGGTCTCTATTTCGTCTCGGCCGGCTGTCGTGTCGCGGGGTGTCCTGGCGCCTACTGGCAACTCGTCACGTCGGGCGCGAGGCCAGAGTCACGCGCCAAGCCGCAAGCGGCGAGATCCCCGCAGGCGATGGCCGCGCAAGTGCAAGTATCGACGAGCTCGGAGCAGCGCTGCCTCTCGGCCTTGTTGGCGTCGGAGGCGAGCTTCTGGGTATCGACGCGCGTCTGGCAGTCGGCCTGCTTGGCTTTGGTCGGCTGGCAAGAACAGATTTGCTTGGCTAGGTCGACGCAGGCGTTGCCGCAGCCCGCGCTCGATAGGGTCACTGCGCCGAGCAGCGCCAGCGCCGGAAGGTAGAATCTCATCGCCGGGGTTCGTCCTTTCCGCTCGCAACGCCCGTCGCCCGGGCCGCGCCATGCGGGGGGGGACTTAAGCAAGCTTTGCCTTCTTTCGCAAGCGCACTTGGCGCCCGGCCCGTCGTGGCCGTAGACTGGCGGGCGTAAGGGGAATCGCATGCCCGAGCTCTTGGATGCCTATGTCATCGGCCAACTCAGCGAGGCAGAGGCCTTGCTGCCGAAGGTCTCGGCCGAGCTGCAGGCGGCGCGCGAGCGCGCAGCCCGCATTGGCCCCGAGCTCGGCACGCTCGTCGGGCGCATGGACGAGACGCGCGCTGCCCTCGCCGCCCTCGTGCGTCAGGTCGAAGAATCAGCCCTCGCCGTGAGCGAGCACAACAGTCGCATGGCGAGCCTGCATCAGGAGATCGCTGCTTTGCGCCGCCGCGCTGGCGACATCAAGACCGAGATGGAGCGCGTCGGACCGGGCGCTATCTACAACCGCTTGCGTCGCGATCGCGCCAAACTGCTCGTGCAGATCGAGGATCGTGAAAAGGAGATCGAGCAACACAAGGTCGCGGTCGAGCGTGCCCGCCTCGCCCTCGGCGGGGCCGAGCGCGCGCAGGTGCTCGAGAAGGACAAGAACCGCGTCATCCTCGCCGAGCTCGATCGACTGCAAGCTGAGCTGCCGCGGCCACAGCTTTATTTGCGCCTGTTCGAGCTGCGTGCTGCTCGCGCCCATTGTCAGCTCCAGCTCGATCGCGAGCCGAAGGCCTGGGCCGCAAGCCTGCGCACGGCGATTGAGCTCATGCTCGAGCTGCATCGGGAGTTGCGGGCCGGCAAGTACCGCCTCGACCGCAACAGCGATGTCGTCGGCGGACGCGCCATGGCCAGCGCTGAGGCCATCTTTGGTGCGGCCGCCCTCGGCGATTACGGCCTCGCCAACGAACTCTTCTTGCTCACCGTCGACCCGGGCTTGAAGTTCGATCATATCTTTAATGTATTTCGTGTGTGGACGCTCGGGCTCTATCTGGGCGGGCACACCGCCGAGCTCGCCGCTTTGCTCAATCGCCATCGCTACGCACCGGGCTTGCGCGGCGGCTACGTGCAGGTCTTTTTGGGGTTGGTCGGTAGAGAGGCGCGCCGCGTGACGAGCGGACTTTCGGCTATCGCCAAGAGCGAGTGGGAGGTCTGGCAAGACCCCGCGCTTGTACGCGGCGCTGGCGTGGTCAATCTCGGCGCGGTGGCGCTCACGCGCCTGGCTCGGGACGCCGGGCTCGCCGTCGAGGTCACGGCGTCGACCGTGCCGAGCGAGCTCGTTGTCGCGCGTCCTCGTCTCGGGCCGGCCCGCGCGAAGGTCGGCTAACGCACTCGCCGGCGCGGGCCATGCCGGACCTTGCGCCTACGCTCCTTGGCGACATAGGCTTTTCGTCATGAGTGCGACGCGTCCACCGCGGCCGGGGCTAATGAGCGACGAGGACTCGTGCGTCGCCGCGCCGAGCGGTACGACCTCGGCGGTCAAGCGCACGCTCGGCCGCTACGACGACGAGGGCACGCAGACCAAGAGCGTGCCCCTCTCGCCCGCCGCCGCTCCGCGCATCGATGGGGGTCGCGGCCGCCGCACCCCGCCCGCGACGGTGGGTCTGCGCGCCGCGCCGAAGCAAAGGCTCGGCGCCCCCGAGAAACTTGAAGCGTCGATGTCGCAAGTGCGCGACACGCTCGAGGCGAACAAGGAACAGCGCAAGCAGCGGGTCTGGGACAAGCTCGATGCGGCCAAGAAGCAAGCCGAAGAGAAGCTCGGTCGGCTCAATCCGTTTCGGCCGCAGCGCCCTGGCCGCGGTGGGGCTCGGTAGCTGCGGGGCGCCTGTCAAGCGCAGATGCGCGTTGGAGCGCTTGTTTTGGCGTGCGGAAGTACATTTATGTACGCCGGCCGCCAATTTTTTGTCACGCCACGCGTCGCCCTCCGCATGGCCCGGCGGGCCCGGAGAAGACCTCTAACAGTCCGAAACAATTAGGAAAAAACGAGGTCGCCAGGGGGCGTCCCTGGCAGGCGAAGGCGCGGAAATCGCACCCGTGACGCTGTGCGGCATCACGTCGTTGGAGGCGCTGGCGCTGTAGGCTTGCGCTGTTGATGTGCGTCATCATGCTACTGGCACATGGCGATGATGACTGTCGCAGGCATGAGTCTTACTGGCACAGAGGCTCACGCTAGAGGCTCTCGCTAGGTCAGCGTCGGCCAAGGGGTTTAGCTCCTTCGGCGTCTGTGGCACTACATTACATTATGCTGTAGCGCTTGCCCTGTGCTGTGGCGTGGTCTTCGCGGGCCACGGCCGTTGCGTAGAAACGGTCGCAAAATTGAGCTTCTGGCGACGAGTCCTTGACCGTGAGGCCCATCTTCTCGCATCTAGTGGGCCACACACGAGTGACTGTGAAGGCTAGACCGCGGTGCGCGATCGCGGGCCCGGCACGCAGGGGATACGCCACGCGAGGAGGACGTAGATGGCGGACATGTTGAGCGTTCGAGACAACCTTGCTTTTGATCCGAGCAGCGACCATCGTCGCGACAAGGGCAAGAGGAAGAACAAGATGCGCGGCAGCTCGGAGAATGCTCCGCCGACGGGTCTGAAGATGAGTCGGCGGTGGACGACCGCGGGCGTCGACCCGTTCACGCAGATCGAGTGGCAGCGCCGCAACGCCGTGATTAGCGGCGACAAGGGTCAAGTCGTCTTCGAGCAGAACGACATCGAGGTGCCGGCCTCCTGGAGTCAGCTCGCCACCAACGTCGTCGTCTCGAAGTATTTTCGTGGCGCTGTCGGCGCCCCCGATCGCGAGCACAGCGTGCGGCAGCTCGTCACCCGCGTGGTGATGACGATGACCGCTTGGGCCGAAGCGGGCGGCTACTTTGCGGCTCGCGCCGATCTCGACGCGTTTCGCGACGAGCTCAAGTTCATGCTCGTCAACCAGTACATGGCCTTCAACAGCCCGGTGTGGTTCAACGTCGGCGTCGAGGCGCACCCGCAGTGCTCGGCGTGCTTCATCAATTCAGTCAACGATACGATGGAGTCGATCCTCGACCTCGCGAAGACCGAGGGGCTGTTGTTCAAGTACGGCTCGGGCGCCGGCACCAACCTCTCGAGCGTGCGCGGCAGCAAGGAACACCTGGCCGGCGGCGGCCAGGCCTCGGGCCCGGTGAGCTTCATGAAGGGCTACGACGCCTTCGCCGGGGTCATCAAGAGCGGCGGCAAGACGCGGCGCGCCGCCAAGATGGTCATCCTCAACATCGACCACCCCGACATCGTCGACTTCGTCAACTGCAAAGCCAAAGAAGAGAAGAAGGCCTGGACGCTCATCGACGCCGGCTACGACGGCGCCGTTGACGGCGAGGCGTATGGCTCGGTGTTCTTCCAGAACTCGAACAACTCGGTGCGTGTGACCGACGACTTCATGAAGGCGGTCGAAACCGACGGCGTCTGGAAGACCCTCAACCGCATCGGCGGCGGCGTGGCCGGCTCCTACGAGGCGCGCGGCTTGATGCAGCAAATCGCCGAGGCCGCGCACCTGTGCGGCGATCCGGGGCTCCAATTCGATTCGACCATCAACCGTTGGCACACCTGCAAGACCTCGGGGCGCATCAACGCCTCGAACCCGTGCAGCGAGTTCATGTTCCTCGACGACAGCGCCTGCAACCTCGCCTCGCTCAACTTGATGAAGTTCCGCGACGCCAAGGGCGACTTCGACGCCGAGGCCTTCAAGCATGCGGTCGACCTCACGGTCACGGCGCAAGAAGTGGTCATCGACAACGCGAGCTATCCGACGCCGCGGATCGAGCAGAACTCGCGCGCCTATCGGCCGCTTGGGCTCGGCTACGCCAACTTGGGCGCGCTGCTCATGGCGCGCGGCTTGCCGTACGACTCGGACGGCGGACGCGCCTACGCCGCGGCCTTGACAGCCCTAATGACCGGCGAGGCCTACGCACAGAGCGCACGCCTGGCTGAAACGAAGGGGGCGTTCGAGGGCCACGCCGTCAACGCCGACGACATGCTCAACGTCATCGAGCTGCACAGAAATGCCGTCGACAAGGTCGACCCGGCGCTCGTTCCTCCGGGCGTCATGTATGCGGCGCGCGCCGCGTGGGACGAGGCGCTCGAGCTCGGGCGCGAGCACGGGTTTCGCAACGCGCAGACGACGGTCCTCGCGCCGACCGGCACCATCGGCTTCATGATGGACTGCGACACCACCGGCATCGAGCCCGACATCTCGCTCATCAAGTACAAGAAGCTCGTCGGTGGTGGTCTGCTCAAGATGGTCAACGGCACGGTGCCCGAGGCGCTCGATCGCTTGGGCTACGTCAACGGCCAGAAGGCCGCGATCCTCGAGCATCTCGAGAAGGAAGAGACCATCGAGGGCGCGGCGGCGCTCGCCGAAGAACATTTGCCGGTGTTCGATTGCGCCTTTAAGCCCCTGAAGGGCAAGCGCGCCATCGCGCCGATGGGGCATGTCGGCATGATGGCGGCGGTGCAGCCCTTTATCTCGGGCGCCATCTCGAAGACGGTGAACCTCGCGCATGACGCGACGCCAAGCGAGATCGCCGGCATCTACATGCAAGCCTGGAAGCTCGGCGTCAAAGCCCTGGCCGTATATCGCGACGGCTGCAAGCGCGCCCAACCGCTGACCACGAGCAAGAAGGGCAGCGATACCGCCAAGGCGGCCACGCTCGAGGTGGCGCCAGCGCGGCGACGTTTGCCGGACGAGCGTCAGGCGGTCACGCACAAGTTCTCGATCGCCGGCCACGAGGGCTACATCACGGTCGGCATGTATGAGGATGGCTACCCGGGCGAAGTGTTCATCACCATGAGCAAGGAGGGCTCGACCATCTCGGGCCTGATGGACTCGCTCGCCACCTCGATCTCGCTCGCCTTGCAGTATGGTGTGCCGCTCAAGGTGCTGTGCGACAAGTTCAGCCACACGCGCTATGAGCCCTCGGGCTTTACGGGCAACCGCGAGATCCCGATCGCCAAGTCGATCACCGACTACCTGTTTCGTTGGATGGCGCTGCGCTTTTTGCGCGATGAGGTAGCGCCGGCGCCCGACGACTTGAGCTCGACCGCCGTCGCGCCGAAGAGCACGAGCCCACGCCTCGAGCAGCGCGAGAAGGCGGTGTTCGCGGCCCAGGCCGACGCGCCGAGCTGCGCCGATTGCGGATCGATCATGATCCGCAATGGCGTGTGCTACAAGTGCGTCAACTGCGGATCGACGAGCGGTTGCTCCTAGGCTTTCGCGGCGGGCGCCTTGGCGTCGAGCACCTCACGCACCTTGCGCGTCAGATCGCCGGCGCGAAACGGTTTGCTCAAGAACCAGGTGCCCGCCTCGAGCACGCCGTGCTGCACGATGGCGTCGTCGGTGTAGCCTGACATGTAGAGCACGCGGATGTCCGGGCGTAGCGCGGTGATGCGCTCGGCCAACAGCCGTCCGTTCATTTGCGGCATCACCACGTCGGTGACCAACAGGTCGAGGTGCTCGGCGTGAGTCGCGCACAAGCCGAGCGCCTCAGCGCCCGAGGCGGCCGCGAGCACCGTGTAGCCGGCCGCGTCGAGGATGCGGCGGCTCAGGTTGCGCACGGCGGCTTCGTCTTCGACGAGGAGAATGGTCTCGGTGCCGCGCGCCTCGCGCGGCGCGGCCGACGCGGCAGCGCCCACGCCGCAGACCATGACGTCGCGGGGCAGATAGACCTTGAACGCTGTGCCGTGGCCTTGCTCGCTGTAGACGAAGACGTGGCCGCCGCTTTGCTGGATGATGCCGTGTACGGTGGCGAGGCCGAGACCCGTGCCCTTGCCTTGCTCCTTGGTCGTGAAGAACGGCTCGAACAGCCGCGCCTTGGTCGCGTCGTCCATGCCGCGGCCGGTGTCGCTCACCGAGAGCATGACGTAGGCGCCCGGGGCGACGCCGACGTGGTGCGCCGCGTAGTCCTCGTCGAGCTCGACGTTGCCGAGCTCGATGGTGAGCATCCCACCGTCGGGCATGGCGTCGCGCGAGTTGACCGCGAGGTTCATGATGACCTGTTCGATCTGTCCCGGATCCACCTTGGTCGCCCACAGATCGGGTGCGGTGTGCACCGCGAGGAGAATGTCCTCGCCGATGAGGCGGCGCAGCATGCCCTCGACGCGTCGCACGACTTCACCCAAGTCGACGCGCATCGGTGCCAAGATTTGCTTGCGACTAAAGGCAAGGAGCTGGCGCGTCAGCATCGCGGCGCGCTCGGCGGCGCGTTGGACTTCGATGAGGTCGCGGCGGTCTTGTTCGCCGACGCCCTCGCCCTCGAGCACCAGGCCGAGGTAGCTCAAGATGACCACGAGCATGTTGTTGAAGTCGTGTGCCACCCCCCCGGCAAGGCGGCCGACGGCTTCCATCTTTTGCGCGTGCCGCAGCTGTTCTTGCAGGGCGTCGCGTTGGCGCTCGGCGCGTCGTCGGTCACTGATGTCGCGCCAGCTCGAGCGGCTGTCGACGACCCGGCCGTGGGTGTCTTTGACGGCCGACATCGCGAGGCTCACGTCGATCGGTGTGCCGTCTTTCTTGCGCAGCCGCAGCTCGGTTGGCGGCACCTCGCCAGCGGTGCGCAGGGTGTCGAAGGCGACGCCGGCCTGCACGAGGCTGTCGAGGTCGTACAGGTCGAGCAAGGGTCTTCCCAGAAGCTCGTCGCGCGTGTAGCCCAAGGTGCGCGCGAGCGTGCCGTTGCAGCGCACGATGCGCGCGGTGGTCGGCTCGACCGAGCACAACATGTCGGGAGCGTTTTCATAGAGGTCGGCGTAGGTTTCTTTCGATTCCTGCAAGGCGCGCTCGGTGGCGCGCTCGGCTGTCTGGTCGCGAAAGACCAGCACCACGCCGACGAGTCGGCCGTCATCGTCGCGAATCGGCGCACCGCTATCGGCGATGGGCCGGCGCGAACCGTCTCTGGCGACGAGCACCGTGTGGTTGGCGAGGCCGATGACCTTGCCGTCGCTGAGCACGCGGCGCACGGGGTTCGCGACGGGCGCGCAGGTCTGCTCTTCTTCGATGTGAAAGACCTCTTCGATCTGCCTGCCGATCGCCTCGTTCGTGGTGAAGCCCGTCAGTGTCTCGGCCACCGAGTTGAGCACTTCGACGCGGCCCTCGCCATCGGTGGCGAGCACCGCGTCGCCGATGCTCTTGAGGGTGACCCGGTAGCGCTCTTCGCCCTCGCGGCGCTGGGTTTCGAGAGTGAGCAGCGTGCGCAGGGTGGCCTTGGCGTTGGTTTGCCACACGAGCGTGGTGGCGGCAGCCGCAGCGATGAAGGCCGCGAAGAGCAGCGCCACGATGAACACGGCCAAGGAGCGCCACGTGGCCAAGGCTTCATCGACGTCGATCTTGGCGACCATGAACCACGGCGAGTTGGGCACCGCCTCGAGGATCGCGAGGACCTCGACGCCGCGATAGTCGGCACCGCGCGCTACGCCCGTGACGCCCTTGATGGCCATCACGGCCGGGAGACTGTCTTGACTCAGCGGGATACGTAGGCGGAGGGCCGTCTGTTCCTGGTGCCGCAGCTCGTTGAGAAAGAGGACGCTGTCGCCGTCGCGTCGCACGAGCAGTGTTTCGGCCGTGCGGGTTGGAACTGGCCACGAGTCGAGCAGGGGATAGAGAAACGTTTCGGCGCTCGTGCGCACGAGCACCGCGCCGCGGGGGGGCTCTTGCGCATCGCTGTCGAGGGCCACCGGGACGATGGCATCGACGTGCGCGCTGTGGGGGCCGTTGCCGAGGTGCAGGTCCGTCAGAACCGCCCGGCGCTCGCGCACCATGGTGGTGAGTGCCGCGGCCGTGGTCTCGTGCAAGACGAGCGGTCCTTCGCCGACGCTCAGCAGGACGTGACCCGCAAGGTCGAGCAGGGCCACCGTCGTGCTCGCGTGCTCGCGGCGCAACAGGTCCATGGCCGCAAGGAGGTCCTCGGCGTCGCCGCCATCGAGATGCGGTCGGTCGGTGAAGCGCCGCAGTGCCGCGACGAAGAGCGGGCTGTGGGCCATCACCACCGCGTTGGCGCGCGTCTCGTCGCGCCAGCGCGCGATCGCGGCCACCTTGAGGTCGGCGATCGTGCGCAGCTCGGCCTCGGCCTCGGCGCGCGCTGCGGCTCTCTCCGCGAGGTAGATCCGCACCCCCGCGGCGACAAAGGCCAAGAACAAGCCGGCTAGGATACCGGCTAGGACGCGGCTTTGCCTTGGGCCTCGTCCCTCGTTGCCCGCCGGGCGAGGAACAGCGTGCGTCGCCTTCATTCGCAGCAATCCTACGACACATCGGGCGCGAGGGTACAGTCTCACTCGCGCGCTCGCTCCGAATTGTCGTCGTTCATGCCCCCATGTCTGCTCTTGCGGGTAACGCACAAAGAGGTGCAATCGCGACCCGGCTGGCATACGCTCTGCAACAATGCTGTGTCGTTGTGTGGTCGTAGGGCTCTGCGTCGCGAGCTTTCTCTTTGGCAGCCTTCCGGGGCCGGCCTTGGCGCTCGACTATCTCGAACACAGCTTCTTGACGGATCGCGGCTGTCTCGAGGCGCAACGTCGCCTCGCGCCGTACGTGGCCGACGGCGGCGCCGCGCTGCAGGCGCGCTACTTCGCCCTTGCGCTCGCGTGTCCGGCGCCGTGGGATCGGCCGTACTGCAAGGGCGGCTACAAGCAGGTCGGACCAGGCCTCAATCATTTGCGGCCCGAGATGCCGGCCGAGGAGGGTGATCTCGCCGTGACGCTCGGTGATTTCTCGGCGCTCGCCGACCACCAGAGCGACTTTGGGCCCATTCGTGGACTTGCCCACAGCGCAGGGCCGGGGCTCATCTCGTCGATGTGGCGCTGGCTCGCCGCGCCGCCCCATGACGTGGGTGGCGTCATCGCCGACGTGGCCGAGGACGGGTGCGAGTCCAACGAGGAGGTGGACTGGACGGGCGTCGAGCATAGCCTCACGAGTTGGCTGCGTGAGCATGAGGCGCGCGCGGGCTATGCGCCGCTGCCGGCGGCCTTCTTGTCGCCCCTCAATCGCGCGCCGCCGAACCGCGGGCCGTACGATCGGCCGGGGCCGTACAGCTTCGACAACCCGCACTATCTCGACCTCGTGCGTCGCAACTGGTCGCACTTCGGCGTCGACGCCGAGGCGACCTGGCTCGGGATGCGCACCGCGGGGCTCGAGGTAGCGGCGCGCTCGTGCGAGCAGGTGCTCGGCCTCGACGCCGATGATCTTACGGACATCGCCGAAGACATGCGGGGCGAGCCGCCCTTGTCGCATTTCGCCGCCGTCGCGTGGGACGACCTCGGTGAGGCGACGCTGCGCGCCCAAGGCTGTGCCATGTTGCGCGAGCTCGTGCGCGTGCGTCTCGCCGAGTGGCGGGGGCGGGCCGAGGCGTCGCTCGTGGCGCCGGTCGACGCGCTGCTCGGCTCGCTCGTCAAAGGCGGTGAATCACCCCTCGTCGTCGACGTCCTCGACCGCACGGTCTCGAGTCTCATGGCCGCAGTGTTCGTCGGCGTCGGCCTGCACTTCATGCAGGATAACTTTTCGGGCGGCCACCTACGCACCGTGCCGAGCGCCCACGATCTCGAGGTGACGCGCACCGCACACGACGCCGATGGCCATGAGGGCGTGCGCGCGAGCCTCGAGACGCGGCTCGGCACGACCGAGTTCGTGGCCTTCGGTGACAGCTATCTGCTCGGGCCACTGCTCGAGCCGGACGCGGTCTGCCGGCCGGCGCCCGACGTGGCTCGGGGCGCAACCGCGGGGGCGTCGCCGTCTGCCTCGACCTCCTGCCTCGTGCAAGAGCAGCGCGGATTGCTCTTCGCGAGCCTGAGCGCCGCGCTCGTCGACTGGGCCCTCGGTGGGCCGCTCAGTGAGCCGACTGGCGACGCGGCGCTCGCGACCGAGCGTGCCGCTTGGCCGGCCGGTGGGTGCCCGGCCGAGGACTCGCCGGTGCGTTTCGCTTGCCGCTATCTGCCGACGCGCGCCAACGTCGCCTCCGGCATGCCGCGGCCGACGAGCTCTGGCCTGCTCGCGGCCGGGACGTTGCCGACCCCGCTCGCGCCCTTCTCTTACGAGTCCTTGCTCTTCGCGACCGGTATCGACGCGGCCGGGCGCGGTCTACAGGTCGGGGCGCGCGCCGTCTTTCTCTCGCAGCTCGGGCCACGCGCCGATTGGATGACGAGCTATCACTTCGGCCTGATGTCGGTCATCCGTGGCGCGCACAACCCCGACCTGCTCACCGAGTTCTCCTACATGTTTCATTGGCGCTGGGCGGCGCGCTTCCTCGTCAACGCCGGGGCCTTCGTGCACGGCGGCGTGCGGGGCCTCGGCGGCTCGGTGACGAGCTACGCCGGCGTCGGCCCGGGCCTCGGCGTCTCGGCCCTGCCCGAGGGGTGGATGAAGATCCCGCTCGAGATCATGCTCTCGTATCGGATGCCCATCACGCTCGTCGACAGCCGCTATCGGCTCGAGTCGCGCGCCATCCACATCGAGGCGCACTGGCTCGAGCTCGCCGTGGGCCTCGCCTTCATGTAGACGATCGAACGCCCTTGACGCGACGCGCACGCTGGCCGTCACAAGCTGCTGCGACGCGCACGCGTCAAGGCTAGTCGCGCTCGTCGAACTGCAAGTAGCGATAGATGGTGTCGCGCCGCGGCTCGATCTTCTCCCGATAGAGCGCAAGGTACTCGCTCGCGTTCGGGATCCGACCGAGCAGGGCGATGGTGGCGCCGAGCTCGGCCGAGCCCAAGTAGACCTTGGCGCCGTTGCCCATGCGGTCGTCGAAGTTACGCGTCGAGGTCGAATAGACCGTGACGCCGTTCGGGACGCGCGCCTGATTGCCCATGCACAACGAGCAGCCGGCGATCTCGATGCGTGCCCCGACCTCAGAGAAGGTGGCGAAGTGGCCCTCGCGTTTGAGCTGCGCTTGGTCCATGCGCGTCGGCGGGCAGATCCACGTGCGCACACCGGGGTTGAACTTCTGCCCCTTCCACAGCGCGGCGGCGGCGCGAAAGTGCCCAATGTTGGTCATGCACGAGCCTAAGAACACGTCGTCGACCTTGGTACCGGCGACCTCGGCGAGCGTCTTTACGTCGTCGGGGTCGTTCGGACAGGCGAGGATGGGCTCGGTGATCTCACTGAGGTTGATGTCGATGACCGCCGCGTACTCGGCGCCGGCGTCGGCGCTTTGCAGCTCGGGTTTCTTGAGCCATTTCTGCGCGGCCTTGATGCGCGCGGCGAGTGTCGCGGCGTCTTGATAGCCGTCCGCGATCATCTGCTGCATCAGGGCGACGTTCGAGCGCAAGTAGGTGGCGATGCTCTCTTTGGAGAGGGCGATGGTCGCCGCCGCGGCGCTGCGTTCGGCCGCGGCGTCGGTAAGCTCGAAACCCTGCTCGACCGACAGCTCTGGCAGGCCCTGCATCTCGAGGATGCGCCCGTTGAAGACGTTCTTCTTGTTCTTCTTCGGCACAGTCAGATGGCCCTGCTTGATGGCCCAATAGGGGATCGCGTTGACGGCGTCGCGCAGGGTGATGCCGGGGTTGAGTCGGCCGGAGAAGCGCACGAGCACGCTCTCGGGCATATCGAGGGGCATAAAGCCGAGGGCGCCGGCGAAGGCCACGAGGCCCGAGCCGGCCGGGAAGCTGATGCCCATCGGGAAGCGCGTGTGCGAGTCGCCGCCCGTGCCGACCGTGTCGGGCAAGAGCAGTCGGTTCAGCCAGCTATGCACGACGCCGTCGCCCGGTCGCAGGGCCACGCCGCCGCGCGCCTGCATGAAGCCCGGCAGGCTCTCCTGCATCTTCACGTCGGCGGGCTTCGGGTAGGCCGCCGTGTGGCAGAACGATTGCATGACCAAAGGCGACAAGAAGCGCAGGCAGGCGAGCTCCTTGAGCTCGTCGGCGGTCATCGGGCCCGTCGTATCTTGCGAGCCGACGGTTGTCATCTTGGGCTCGCAGGAGGTGCCGGGCAGAACGCCGTCGATGCCACAGGCGCGCCCGACCATCTTTTGCGCGAGCGAATAGGCCTGGCCTGCCTTCGGCTTTGGGTTGTTCGGCAGCGCAAAGAGCGCGAGGACGCCCTTCTTCTTCGTCGCCTTGCGGGCCCTTTCGGTCAGGGCGCGGCCGATAATGAGGTTGATGCGTCCGCCGGCTCGATACTCGTCGGCAAGCGTGTTCGGGGCGAGGGTGAACGTCGAGAGCAACGCGCCGCTCGTGGCGAGCCTGATCTCGCCTTGCTTGGTATCGATGACGATGCGTTCGCCCGTCTTCAGAAGACTCACATCGGCCTTGATGGGCAAGGCGCCCGAGTCTTGCGCCGTGTTGAAGAAGATGGGTGCGATGACGCCGCCGATGATGACGCCGCCGCGGCGCTTGTTCGGCACGCCCGGGATGTCTTCACCGATGTGCCACAGGACGCTGTTGCACGCCGACTTGCGCGAGGAGCCGGTGCCGACGACGTCGCCGACGAAGGCCACCTGGTGCAAGGAGGCCCGCATGTCGGCGATGGCGCGCAGGCCGCCGGGGAAGCGCGACTTGCCCATCGCGAGCGCGTGCAGCGGGATGTCGGGTCGCGTCGAGGCGTCGCCGGCCGGCGAGAAGTCGTCGGTGTTGATCTCGCCTTCGACCCGGAAGACCATCGCGGTGATGGTCTCGGGAACTCCCGGGCGGCTCGTAAACCAGGTGGCTTCCGCCCACGCGTCGAGGACGCGCCGCGCCGCCTTGTTCTTGCCGGCGAGCTCACAGACGACGTCGAAGGCGTCGTAGACGAGCGTCGTCTTGGCGAGCGCCTCGGCTGCGGCATCGGCGAGCTTCGCGTCTTTGAGCGCGGCGACGAGCGGCGTCACGTTGTAGCCGCCGAGCATCATGCCGAGCATCTGCACGGCGTCGAGTTTGCTGATGAGCGGCGATTTGGCGGTGCCCTTGATGATCTTGGCCAGGAACTCGGCCTTCACCTCGGCCGCCGGATCGACGCCGGGCGAGACGCGGTCGCGCAAGAGCGAGAGCAAGAGCTCGCCCTTGCCGCTCGGGGGCTTGCCGAGCAGCTTGCACACCGCCGCGGTTTGTTCGGGGTCGAGGGGCTTGCCGGGGATGCCGAGCGCGCGGCGCTCAGCGACGTGGCTTTCGTAAGCTTCGATCATGGCCCATCCTTTGTGGCTTGGCTCTCACAGGTTCGTAGCGGGGGCGTTTATACACCTTTGTCGAGCGTGTGCCAGCCGGCCGCAAAATTGGCCGGACGCGACGGGTGCGCTAGACCACGCTCATGCTCAACGCCATTTGGATCGGCATGGTGCTCCTAGCGCTCGCCGTCGGTGCGCTCCTCGGTAGGCTCGACGCCGTCGCCAAGGCTTCGACCGCGAGCGCCGGGGCGGCGGTGACGCTGGCGATTGGGCTCGTCGGCATGTTGGCCCTGTGGCTCGGGCTCGTGCGTATCCTGCATGAGGGAGGCTTTCTGCGCACGGTGGCACGCGTCGTGTCGCCCTTGATGCATCGGCTCTTTCCCGAAGTCCCGAAGGGTCATCCGGCCATCGGCATGATGATCCTGAACCTGACGGCTAACATGCTCGGACTCGGTAACGCCGCGACGCCCTTCGGCTTGAAGGCCATGGCCGAGCTCGACGCGCTCAACTCGCACAAGGGCACGGCCACGAATTCGATGGCGATGTTCTTGGCCATCAACACGGCCGGCTTTTCGCTCGTGCCGACCGGCATGATGGCCCTGCGCGCCTCACTGGGCTCGGCCGCGCCGGGCTCCATCTTTTTGACGACGCTCCTCGCGACGACGGCGACGACGCTCACCGCCGTGCTCTCGACGCGGCTCTTGATGGCGAGCGGCTTTTGGCCGTGGCCCCCTCTGGCGGTGAGCACGACGGCGGCTGCGCTTGCGGCAGCGAGGGGAAGCGCCGCCACGTCCGAGGTTGTGCCGGGCCGCGACGCACCGAGCGACGCGGGCACCGGGCCGCGCGTCGCGCTCGGCGCGACGAACATCGGTGAGCGGCGCGTCGGTGACGCGGAGCTGCTCACCGCGCTCGCCAGCATCGAGCGGCAGCCACCCCCGGCGAGCCGGGCGCGCCGTTTCGTCGGTGTGGCGCTCGTCGTGACACTTACGGCGCTGCTCGTCTACGCCTTCGTGCAGCGCATGCACGCGGTGGAGGCCGGCGTGGCGGTTGGCTTCGTCGGTGCCTTGCGTACACTCATCGAGCAGTGGTTGCTCGTGCTGCTCATCGGCGCCTTCGTGCTCTATGGCGTCGTGCGGGGCGTCAACGTCTACGACGCGGTCGTCGAGGGCGGCAAGGAGGGCTTCGCGGTCGCCGTGCGTATCATTCCCTTTCTCGTCGCCATGCTCGTCGCCATCGGCATGCTGCGCGCCGCGGGAGCCATCGAGATCCTCAGCCGCACTCTCGAGCCGCTCACCTCACTCATCGGGATGCCCGCCGAGACGCTGCCGATGGCGCTCTTGCGGCCGCTCTCGGGCAACGGCGCGTACGGTGTCGCCGCCGAGATCATGAAGACGCACGGCCCCGACTCACTCATCGGCACCATCGTCAGCACCATGCAAGGCAGCACCGAGACCACGTTCTACGTCCTCGCGGTCTACTTCGGGGCCGTGCAGGTGCGCCGGGCGCGCTTTACGCTCATTCCGTGTCTGCTCGCCGATGTCGTCGGCATGCTGGTCTCGGTGTGGAGCTGTCGGCTGCTGCTGTCGCCGTAGGCGAACGACGAGTGGCTCGTGCTGACGACTCGCGCCCGGGCGGCACCTCGTCGCGCCGATCGGCCATGTCGACGGCGCCTACTTGAGTTTGCGCATGGCGCGCTGGCGCGGGTCGAGGCGCTCGACCTCGGAATAAGCGCGCTTCGCCTTGTCGGGCTCGCCGATGCGCTCGTAGAACTGCGCCAGTCGATAGTAGTTGTAGGGGACGGTCGGGTAGAGCCGTGCGACGGTCATGAGCACGAGCTCGGCCTCGACGCGCTGGCCCTTGGCTTCGTAGATGTCGGCCATGTCCGAGAGGGCCGCTAGGTTGCCGGGATCGCGGGCGACGACCTGGTTGTACTCGGCCAACGCCTCGTCCGTTTGCCCGAGCGCCAAGAGGGCGCGCGCCATCGGAAAGCGGGCCTCGGGAAATTCGCCGCGCAAGGCCGATGCCGCGCGCAGCTCGCGCACCGTGTCCTCATGGCGGTCACGCTTGCCGTAAGCGAGGCCGAGCTGCAGATGCGCTCGGGCGTTCTGCGGCGCCAAAGCGACGGCGCGCTCGAGCGCGGCGAGGCCGGCCTGGTCGTCGGCGTTGGCGGCGAGCGCTGCGAGCCCGTGCTCGAGGGCCGCGAGCGCCCAGTCGGGCGCGAGGGCGCAGGCCTCGGCGAAGGCGTCGCGAGCCTTAGCGAAATCGCCGGCGGCGCTCGCGGCCTGCCCTCTGGCGAACGCCGCACGGGCGCGCTCGCCCTCTTTGGCTGGGCTGGCTCGAGAAGCGGTCTCGGGCGTCGTTGGGGCGGCGAGCGCCGCGGCGTCAGGCAGCGCTGCGCAAACCCCGACAGCCACGACCACAGACCACAACCGGTGCATCCCGGTTTGCTTACGCAATCTCGTGGCCTTTCGCAACTATCGTGGGCCCGTTCCGACGCGGCCCGCGCGCGCCGCTTGTCGCGGTGGTGCCGGTCGAGGTAAAGACGCCGCAAGACAGCGGTCCAGGGAAGGAGGCCGCAGGCCATGCTGCTCGTCATCGACGTAGGCAACACCCAGACCGTGTTCGGCGTCTATGATGGCGCGCGTCTCGCCGAACACGTGCGCCTGTCGAGCGATCGCGAGCGCACGCACGAGGAGTATGGCTTGATCTTGCGCCAGCTCCTCGGCGAGCGTGGCGTCGAGCTCAATCAGATGTCGGCCGCGGTGCTCTCGAGCGTCGTGCCGCCGCTGACGCGCACCATGGTGCGCCTGTGCGAGACGCGTCTCGGCGCGGCGCCCCTCGTCGTCGGCCCAGGGATCAAGACCGGGATGCCGGTCTTGTATGAAAACCCTCGCGAGGTCGGCGCCGATCGCATCGTCAACGGTGTAGCCGGCTACGAGCGCTGGCGCCACACCGCGGGCGGGCCGCATGGCGTCATCGTCGTCGACTTCGGTACGGCGACCACGTTCGACGTCGTCTCACCGCGTGGCGAGTACATGGGCGGCGCCATCGCGCCCGGCGTGGCCATCGCGACCGAGGCCTTGTTTCAGCACGCCTCGAAGCTGCCGCGCGTCGAGCTGACGATGCCGGCCTCGAGCATTGGCAAGACGACCGTGGCGAGCATGCAAGCCGGGATCCTCTTTGGCTACGTGGCGCTGGTCGACGGCTTGGTGGCGCGCATGATGGGCGAGCTCGACTTCGTGCCGCACGTGATGGCCACCGGCGGCTTGGCGCGCGTCATCGCCGCCCACTCGCGGGCCATCGAAGAAGTCGATGACTTTCTGACGCTCGAGGGAATGCGCATCATTTTCGAGCGCAATGGGCGCGGGGGAACGCGATGAGCGAGCAGGCGGGCAAGACGGGCGAAGAAGCCCTGCGCGAGTTGCTGGGCGCTCTTGGCGAGGTGCATAAGAAGCACCTCGATCCGAGCTCACCCGCGCCGATGCGGATGATGGCGGCGCGGGGTCTCGTGCCCTTGCCGCCGCGCGAGCTCGTGATCGTTCTCGCCGGCTACGCCTTCGACGCGGAGGCTGCCCTCGCCGACGGTGCGCGCGTTGCGCTCGGCAAGCTGCCCGACAAGATCCTTGGACCCGCTCTCGACGCCGGTTTGCCGCCGCTCGCCCTCGAGCTGCTCGCGCCGTTGTTGCTCACGCGCGAGGACTTGCTCGAGAAGATGGTCCTCGCGCGCAACACGCCCAACGATGTCGTCGCCGGAATCGCCGCCAACGCCCCGGCGCGAGTGGCCGAGATGCTCGTGCAGAATCAAGAGCGCTGCATGCAGAGCGAGGCGCTCGTCAGAGCGCTGCGCACCAATCCGAATCTCATGCGCTCGAGCCTCGACATGCTCTTCGACTTTCTCGCCCGCGCCGGGGTCATCTACGACGACATGCCGGAGTACGACGACGCCATGGGGCGGCTGTCGCCCGATGAGATGGTAGCGGCCGCTGAGAAGGTCGAGCTGTCGCCCGAGCTCTTGTCGCTGCTCGACGAGGGCGCGACCGACGACGCCAAGGTGGCCAATACGACGGAGCTGCTCGAGGCCTATCTGCGCGGCACGCAGGCCGCGAGCGCCGATGCGCAGCCGGCCGCTGAAGGGGCATCGGACGCTGCGTCGCCGCTGCCCGTGCTCGAGGTCCCGCCGCTGCCTATCCTCAAGCTCATCACGCAGCTCAACATCGCCAAGAAGGTGGCGCTCGCCGTACGTGGCAACAAGGAGGCCCGCGCCATCCTGGTGCGCGATCGCAACCGTGTCGTTGCGACCGCCGCGATCCGCAATCCGCGCGTCACCGAGCAAGAGGTGACGACGGCGGCTCAGAGCCGCTCCGTGTGCGATGAGGTCATCCGCGTCATCGCGATGAGCAAAGACATGACGCGTACGTATGGCGTCAAGCTCGCGCTCGTGACCAACCCGAAGACGCCGCTGACCCATGCCATGCGCTTCTTGCCGCTCTTGCGCGGTAACGACGTGAAGGTCGTGGCCAAGAGCCGCAACGTCTCGAGCGCCGTCGCCAATCAGGCACGGCGGCTGTTGCTCGCGCAGGGCAAGAAGTAGGCGCGCGTCGTCAGGTCGGTGGATCGCGATCGATCGCTCACGTGACATCCGGATGACTCGGATTGCCACGCCACCCTTGACGCGGCGCGTGCGCTGGCGTGTCGAGGCCGCAGCGACGCGCACGCGTCAAGGGCCGATCGCTGTTAAGGCGATCTGGTACTAGTCGGTAGTGATGCTCTGGCCGAGCAGGTCGAGCGGATCGAGGAGCTCACCGTAGCGGCCGAGCTCAAAGTGCAGATGGGGGCCGGTGCTGCGCCCGCTGTTGCCGAGGCGGCCGATGAGCTGCCCGGTGCGCACCTCTTGGCCGGCCTCGACGAACAGCTGTGCCAAGTGCGAGTAGCCGGAACGAAAGCCGCCGCTGTGCTCGATGACGACCTGGCGGCCGTGGCCGTGCGCGAAGCCGCTGTGGCTCACGACGCCGTCGGCCGTGGCCCGCACGAACGCGCCATACGCAGCGTCGAGGTCGACGCCGCCGTGAAAGCGCCGCTTGCCATCGAACGGGTCGGTGCGCTCGCCAAACGGGCTGTTGACGCCGAGGGCGACGAGCGGCCATGTGAACACGACGGCGTGCTCTCCGGCAGGGCTGGTGCGTGTGGCGGGCTCGATGCGCGAGAGCAGGGCGTCGTCACGGCCACCGCTCGTTTCGCCGTAGTCTTCGCCAAGGGCGCCGCCGACGGCACTCGGGCGCGAGCGGGTCGCTTGGGCCGCGCTCGCGGTGAGCGGTGCGGTTTGGACGACGTCGAGCGGCGTCATCGACGCGAGGGGCGTCGTCGCGCCGTCGTTGTCACTGTCGCCGCCGCCCTCGGTGTTGCTGTCGCTGTCACTCGTGGCCGGCGGCCGCCAGGCCATCTTGTGCGGCTCGACGAGAGCGCAGCCGAGCAGAGGCGTGACCGCGAGCCACAGGGGGAGCAAGACGACTCGGCGCGCATCCATGTATCGAGGGTAGCGCAAGCAGGGGCTTACGCGCTAATAATTGCCCTCGCCGATGGATGACGTTGCCTTGATGGAGCTGGCGCTCGAGCAGGCGCGCGCCGCCGCGCAGCTCGGTGAAGTGCCGGTCGGCGCGGTCGTGGCGCTCGATGGCGCGGTCGTGGCGCAGGCGCACAACCAGCGTGAGACGACGCGCGACCCTCTCGCCCACGCCGAGATCTTGGCTATCCGCGCGGCGGCGCGCGTGCTCGGCCGTTGGCGTCTGTCGGGCTGCACGCTCTATGTCACGCTCGAGCCATGCCCGATGTGCGCCGGGGCGATCGTCAACGCCCGCCTCGATCGCGTCGTTTATGGCGCCACTGACCCGAAGGCCGGCGCCGTGCAGAGCCTGTTTCAGATCGTCAGCGACGCGCGCTTGAATCACCGGGCCGAGCTCTGCGCCGGCGTCTTGGCTGAGGCTAGCGCCGCGTTGCTGCGGGCGTTCTTCGCGGCGCGGCGCTAGCGGTTGGTCGCGCGACGCAAGGCGCTTGTCAGTCCCGCAGAGTTGCTGTACAGAAGCCGCTCTCGGTGGAGCGATGGCCGAGCTGGTCTAAGGCGCGTGACTCGAAATCACGTGTGCCGCAAGGTACCGGGGGTTCGAATCCCTCTCGCTCCGCCAACTCGATATCTGACAAGCTTGTTTCGGACGTTGCGGCTGGCCCCACAAGAGCGGCCGCACGCCCTCATGATAGCTCGGCCCCGGCGATCGAGGCAGCGTAAACCCCGCCAGGTCCGGAAGGAAGCAACGGTAGCGCTGTTTCGGGGTGTCGGGTCGCCGAGCTATCACCAGGGGAGCGATGACCGAGTGGTCGAAGGTGCACGATTGGAAATCGTGTGTGCCCAAAAGGTACCGAGGGTTCGAATCCCTCTCGCTCCGCCAGTCGCCCCGTCGTCGCAGTGAATCTCAAAACTCCGGGTCGAGCACATGTCTTATCTGGTCCTAGCGCGTAAGTACCGGCCGTCGACCTTTGCCGACATCGTTGGCCAAGAGCATGTCGTGCGCACCTTGGCCAACGCCATCAAGCTTGGTCGCGTGCATCATGCGTTCTTGTTCACCGGCGCCCGGGGTGTCGGTAAGACCACGACGGCGCGCGTGCTCGCGCGGGCCCTCAACTGCGAGAAGGGCCCGACCGCCGAGCCGTGTGGCGCCTGCGCCGCGTGTACCGAGATCACGAGCGGCGCGAGCCCTGACGTGCTCGAGATCGACGGCGCTTCGAACACCGGCGTCGACAACGTCCGCGAGCTGCGCGAGAACGTGCGCTACTTGCCGAGTCGGGGCCGCTTCAAGCTCTACATCATCGACGAAGTGCACATGCTCTCGCAGGCGGCGTTCAACGCGCTCCTAAAGACGCTCGAGGAGCCGCCGCCCCACGTCAAGTTCATCTTCGCGACGACCGAGCCACACAAGATCCCGGTCACGATCCTCTCGCGTTGCCAGCGCTTCGACTTTCGACGCGTCTCGGTGCCGATGCTCGCCGAGCACCTGCGCGGCATCCTCACTAAAGAGGGCGTTACCTTGAGCAACGCGGCGCTGACCGCCATCGTGCGCGAGGCCGAAGGGTCGGTGCGCGACGCTCTCTCGTTGCTCGATCAGGTCCTGAGCTTCGCCGGAGAGAAGCCCGATGACGCCGCCGTATCGCAGGCGCTCGGCATCGTCGAGCGGCAGACCATCTTCGACTTGTGCGACGCCTTGCTGGCGCGCGACGCCGGGCGCCTGTTGTCGCTGCTCGCCGACGTCGACGCCCGCGGCCACGATCTCGCCGATGTGGCGGGGCTGCTCGTCGAGCATCTGCGCGATCTCATGGTGGTCAAGGTTACGCCCGACCCGAGCCAGGCGCTGCTCGAGCGCTCGCCCGGCGAGCTCGCCGCCCTCGCGGCGCAGGCCGACAAACTCAGCCGTCCCGACCTGCATCGCTACTTTGGTCTCGCGGTTTCGGCTGCCGAGGACGTGAGCCGCTCGGCGTTCCCGCGCGTCACGCTCGAGATGGGCTTGCTGCGCCTGCTCGAGGTCGAGCCGACCGCGAGCCTCGCCGACGTGCTCGCGCGTCTCGACGTGCTCGCTGGTTCGGCGGCCGGCAGCACGGTCAAAGGACGCGGTCCTGGTGAGGGCGGCGAGACGAGTGGCGCCAAGGGCGGCGCGCATCATGGCTCGGCGGCCCGCGGCGGCCCGCACGGCGTGGCCCACGGTCAGACCCACGCCGGTGCCCCCGCCGAGGGGCAACCGGTAGGCGCCGATGCGAGCGCGTCGCATTCGACCTCCACGCTCACTGCCGTGGCGGTCGCGACGGCGACAGCGACACCTTCGCCCGCCGTGGCGCGAGCGGCCTCGACGCCGACCGCCGTCTCGCTCGCGAGCGGCGCTGTGGCGTCGACCTTCGCGGGGTCGAGCACGGTCACGCCGCGCGCCGCCGACGCCACAACTTCGACGCCCGCTGAGGTGCCGCTCGTGCCGGTGACCGCGACGGCGTCACATGCCGCCTGGGGGCGCGTCGTCGATCGCGTGCGCCGCCACAAGCCGGCCGTGGCGTCGGTGCTCGAGCACGGCAAGCTCGTGCGCTTTGGCCCCGAGGCGGTCGAGATCGCCTACGCCCGCAATACTTTTTACTGGGAGGCGGCGCGCGATCCTGAGCTGCGCACGCTGCTCGACCAAGCGCTCGTTGACGAGTTTCGCGCCAAGGTGACCCTGGCCATCAACGTACTCGAGGACAATTCGACGCTGCCCGTCGAGGCCTCACTTGCCGAGCTCAACGCGTGGCGGCGTCGCGAGCGCGAGCATGCGGTCAAGAGCGAGGCCATGGCGCACCCAGCCGTGCGCGGCGCCATCGATATTCTCGGTGGCGAGGTCTGCGAGGTGCGGACCTTGGCACGCGAGTTCGATGACTCGTGACGCTGCACGCTGACCCTCTCGAGCGGCTCATCTTGGAGCTCGCGCGCCTCCCGGGCATCGGTGAGCGCTCGGCCACGCGGCTCGCGTTCTACATCCTCAAGGTGTCGCAAAAGGACGCGACCACTCGGCACTCGTTGGCGCACGATCTCGCCCGCGCGCTCACCGTCGCCGTCGAGCAGATTCACTTGTGTGCCGAGTGTCGCAACCTGTGCGGCTCCGAGCGGTGCAGCATCTGTAGCGATACGCGTCGCGAGCGCACGCAGCTGTGCGTCGTCGAAGGCGTGCAGGATCTGCGGGCTCTCGAGGCGAGCGGCGCCTATCGCGGCCTGTATCACGTGCTGCACGGCGCCCTCTCGCCGCTCGACGGGGTCGGACCCGATGACCTCAAGGTCGACGAGCTCGTGGCACGCGTGCGCGCTGGCGGCTGTAGCGAGGTCGTGCTCGCGACCAACGCCGATGTCGAAGGCGACGCCACTGCGCTGTACATCGCGCGGCTCCTCAAGCCGACGGGTGTGCGCCTGACCCGCCTGGCCTCCGGCATTCCGCTCGGCGGTGAGCTCGAGTACCTGGATCAAGCGACGCTCGGGCGGGCCCTCGTCAACCGGCGCGAATTTTGAGTCTTCCGACGCGAGCGCCTGCCGTGTCAGCGCGCCGGAGTCAATCGCGAATCACACACGCGGCTGTCGGCGACGCTTGCACGCCCGCGGGCTCTTTGCTATTCGTGAGCGGTCTCGGATTTCCGAAGGGTGGCCATGGTCGACCAACAGTTGGTGCTGTACGAGGAGGAGTTTCGCAAGATCGCTGCGGTCTGCGAACGTCTCACTCGTGAAGCTAACGCTAAAGCAGTTCTGCTCGTCGACAAAAACGGGCAGTTCATCACCAGTCACGGCGAGGTCGAGAATCTCGACACCACGTCGCTCGCTTCACTGACCGCGGGCAACTACGCGGCCACGAGTGGATTGGCGAAGCTCATTGGCGAAAAAGAGTTCCCGAACGTCTTTCACGAGGGCGAGAAAGACAATCTGCACCTCTCGATCGTGGCGCAGCGCGCGATTCTGGTCGTGATGTTCGACCAGCGCTCGAGCCTCGGTTTGGTGCGTCTGCGCGTCAAGAAGAGCAGTGAAGAGCTCACGCAGATCTTCACTGCCATTGTGCAGAAGGCGCAAACGCAGGCACAGGCGTCGCCGTTCGGTGAGATCACCGACGACGACATCGACAACCTCTTTAGCTAGCGGGCTTTTGCAGGCGCTATGTCTTTCATCAACTATAGCTCACGCGAGATTAACTGTAAGATCGTCTACTACGGGCCAGGCCTGTGCGGTAAGACGACCAACTTGCAGCACATCTACAACAAGACCAACCCCGAAGCGAAGGGCAAGATGATCTCGCTCGCGACTGAGACCGAGCGAACTCTGTTCTTCGACTTCCTGCCCTTGTCGCTCGGCGAAATCCGCGGCTTCAAGACGCGCTTCCACCTCTATACGGTGCCCGGCCAGGTGTTCTACGACGCGAGCCGCAAGCTCATCTTGAAGGGCGTCGACGGCGTCGTGTTCGTGGCCGACAGCCAGATCGAACGCATGGAAGCGAATCTCGAGTCGATGGAGAACCTGCGCACCAACTTGGCTGAGCAGGGCTACGACCTCGACAAGGTGCCGTTCGTGGTCCAGTACAACAAGCGCGATCTGCCGAACGCGGCGACGCTCGACGAGCTGCGCCGCTTACTCAATCCGCGCACCGTGCCCGATTTCGAGGCCGCCGCCACCGTGGGCACCGGCGTGTTCGACACGCTCAAGGCCATCGCGAAGCTCGTGCTCGTGGAGCTCAAGAAGGGCGGTTGAGCTACGTCGGCCGCCCGGGGGCGTCTACCAGTCCCAGACCAGCGTGCCTTGCGCGAACCCGTTCGGGCCGAGCGCTAGCGCCGCCGTGCTCGGTACGAGGTAGACGCGATCGTAGACCACGAGGCCGGCGCTAGCGAGTAGGCTGAGGCCGGAGAGGGCGAGAAAAGCATTGCAGAGGTCGGCGTTGCGGTTGCGCTCGTTGCCGACTTGCAGCGCCTCGAGGGCGGGCATCACGAGTTGGGGGGGCACGGCGTTGTCTCTCTCGCTCAGACGCTTGTCCGCCGACGACACCTTAATCCCGAAGGTCAACGCAGTGCCGAGCAGGACGACTCCGAGGCCGCCGGCAGCGATGCCCCCGTAGAGGAACTGGCTCGGGCCCCGCGTCGGCGCGGCAGGCGCCGTGCGCGTCGTGCCGATGCCGGTCAGGGGTGGCTGGCCGGCCGGTGCTGCGACGATCGTGGTTCGCGCTGGGGCCGAGGTCGCCGTTGAGCCAGCCGTGCCGTTGCCGTGCGTGCGCTGGGGCTTGGCATTGGCGGTGGCGGCGGTCGTTGCGGTCGGCGGCAGCGCGATGAGGCCGAGATCGTCGTCGCCGCCAGCCGCGGCGGGGCTTGGGCTCGCGGGCTGCGCTCTGGCGACCGGCGCCGCAGCAGTCGGCACAGGCGTCAGCGGCATGAGCTCGAGCTCGTCTCCACCCGCGCCGGCGCTAGGCTTGGCCGGCGTACCCGCGGTGGCGACCGCGGCGTTGACGCCCTTCGGGAAGGGCACACCGAAGATGCTCGGGAAGGCGCTCGCGAACTCCTCTTGCACGCTCGCGGCGACCGCTAGGTGCAACATCACTGCCTTTTCGCGTTTGCCGGAGGCGACGATCACGCGAAAGAGTTCGAGGCGCACGACCCCGGCCTGACGGCGCGCGAAGCCGTAGTAGCCCTGCGTGAAGCCGGCCTTCTTGAGCGTGCGCGCGAGACAGGCGGCGTTGTCGGTGCAGTCGGCGAGCACCGCTGTGGCGTCGCCCCCGAGCCGCTTGTCGAGCGCATCGCCGCTGACCGTGGGCAGCTTGGCTGCGCTCGTGGCGTTGGCTAGCAGCGTGTCGACGAGGCGCACGATCTCGGGGTCAGCCTTGGCGTCGCGGGTGATCGGGAAGAGGGCAATGCGCTCCGCGTTGCTCGCCGGATGCGCCGCCGAGGCGGGCCGCGCGAGCGCGAGAGTTGCTGCCGCTGCGAGCGTTCGCCAGAGCATCGTCATGGGGTGGCCTCACCTTTCACAGCGGTCAGTTTAGCTCGACCGGGTCCGCATGGGAACAGCTACGTTGACCAAAGGCTACCCGCCGGCTAGATTTTCGCACGGGGTATGGGGTTGGCCCGCAAATGTGCCACTCCACGCGCAGAAGGATCCTCGGTCATGAAAGCAGTGCGGCGTGTGCGAGCTTGGCGCTTCGGCGCGATCGCGGCCATCGTGTGCGCCGCCGCGCTCGCGCAAGGCAAGCCGTCGCGGCCGAAGACGTCCGTGCGCGTCAAGGCAGCGGCCACCGCCCCGTCGTCTGCAACGCCGTCGTCGCCCGTCGTCGCCGCCGTGGCGGAGCCACCTCTCGTCGCCCCGCCGGCACTTGTGGCGCCGCCCCCGGCGTCCGGTGCGACGTCGACCGCCGCGCCGGGCCAGGGATCGCCCCCGGCGCCAGGTGCGACGTCGACCGCCGCGCCGAGCCCGGGATCGCCTCCGGCGCCGGAGCCGGCGTCGGCTGCCAAGTCGAGCCCGGTAGCGACCCCCGAATCTGATGCCACGTCGAGCGTCGTGTCGGGCGCTGCCCCGCCGGCGTCACCCGATCCGGCCGCGGCGGCGATGACCGCCGCTCCCCCTCTGGCCAGCAGCGCCACGGACATGCAGGCCGCGGCGGCGCGCGGCGACTACCAAGTGAGGCTGCGGGATCTCGAGGAGCGCGTCAATTCGCTCAAGGAGCGCATCTTTCAGTCGAAGGCCCGTCTCATTCAGCTCCAGGAGGTCGTGTTGCACGGCACCATCGCCGGCGCCAAGGCCGTACTCATCCACCGCAACGAAATGGGCAGCTCCTTCAAGCTCTCGCGCGTGCAGTATGCGCTCGATGGCGCGCCCATCTTCAATCGCGCGGACACGGGGGCGGGCGAGCTCGAGGCGCAGGACGAAATCGAGGTCTACGCCGGCAGCGTCGCGCCTGGCAACCACCAGATTGCCGTGTATCTCGAGTACCAGGGCTACGGCTTTGGTCTCTTTAGCTATCTCAAAGACTATCGCTTCAAGATCAAGTCGAGCTACACCTTCAATGCCGAGGAGGGTAAGCTCACCACCGTGCGCGTCGTCGGTTGTGAGAAAGGCGGCATCACGACGGAGCTCAAGGACCGGCCGACAGTGCGCTACGATGTCGAGACGACGCGCGATTTGCGGGCCTCGTCGGCAGAGCAGGGGCAGCCGGCGAGCGGCGCGGCGGGCGACTCTGCGCCCTAGTCGAGATGCGTGTCGAAGCCATGAGCACCAGGCATTCGGCGGGGCGGTCACCCCGAGGGTGGCGCACTCCTTGCGTCGCCTTGGGCATCGCTTTGGGGGCGCACGTCTGCCTGGCCTTGCCCGCTCACGCCGAGGACGTGGAGCTTGCCGGGCTCGGTGGAGACCTCAACGCCATAGGCCTGCAGCTTCGGAGTCTGACCGAGGGCACGCTGCTCGGTCAGGTGTTGCCCGGCGGCCGCACCCTCGGCGACCGGATGACGAACGGTGAGATTCTCTTCTTGCTCGGCGACTATGCGCACGCCTCGCTCGTGCTCTTCGATCTCGTGGGCGAGCCGGCGAGCGAAGCCGAGAAGTTTTTCCCCCGCGCTCTGTTCGATCTCGGCGAGTCGCTCTTTCAGATCGGCAACGATCTGTCGGCGCGTGAGCAATTTCAACGTCTCGTTGCTCGTCGTGACCAGCAGTACATGGGTGACGCCATCAGGCGTCTCATCCAGATCGGCGATCGGCGGGGCCGCTGGGACGGGATCGGCGAGCAGGTGGCAGCGTTGCGCACCTTTGGTGCCTTGCCGTCTGACATCGCCTACATCTACGCCAAGAGTCTGCTGCGCCAGGGGCGCTCGGCCGACGCAGCCAAGGTGGCTGAGGAGGTGCCGCGCAACCATCGCCTCTTTGCCAAGGCCGCCTATCTCGCGGCCGTGGCCTACGTCGCAGCGGGCGACCTCGAGGAGGCGCATCGCCGCTTCGCGGAGCTCGGTGCGGTGCGCGGCGACTATGAGGGCGTCGCACTCGTGCGCGAGCTCGCCGCGATCGACAGCGGTCGCATTCTTCTCGAGCAGGGCCGCGTTCCCGAGTCGGTCGATTCGTACCAGGCGATCGGTCGCGACAGTCCCTACTTCGACGATACGTTGTTCGAGATCGCGTGGAGCTACGTGCGTGCAGCCTCCGGCACGTCCGAGGAAGCGGCGCGTGAAGTCGAATACAAGAAGGCCGAGAGCACGCTCGAGATCCTGCTGCTCTCGGCCGCAGATGGCACCCTTGCGCCCGAGGCGCGGTTGCTGCTCGGCAACATCTTGCTGCGGCTGCGGCGCTTCGACGAGGCGACCAACGCCTTTAGCGAGGTCGTCGAGCGCTACTCGCCTCTGCGCGACGATCTCGCACGGGCCGCCGAGACCGTCTCGGACCCGCAGCGCTTCTACGACGATGTCGTGGCGCGCAGTCGTCTCGGTGAAGGCCTGCTGCCGACGTTGGCGATTCGCTGGGCGGCCGACGAGGCCAAGCTGCGACGGGCGATGGAGGTCGTGCACGAGCTCGAGCAGGGGCGCGCCTGGGCGAAGGACGCGCAAGAGATCATCGACAAGCTCACCTTGGCCCTGGCCTCCGATCGACGCGCCAAGTTCCTCCCGGCCTTGCGCGACGCCGCGACGCGTCGGCGTGCGGTCGAGCACAGCCTCGAGTCGGCGAGCCAGCGTCTGCTCACCTACGAGCGCGTGCGGACCAAGGACGCGCTCAGCGCCGACGAGGCGCGCGAGCTCGACAAGGTACTCGCTGAGCGGGCGACGCTTGACCCGGAGTACCGTAAGCTCGCCGCGAGCGGTGACGAGAACGAGACGCAGGCGAGCGAGATCAAGGTCCGCCTCGCCGAGGCGCAAAAGCGCGCCTACCAGTTGCGCTATCCGGTGCGCATGATGCAGTCGACCTTGGAGGCGATGGGCACCTGGGCGGCGGGTGACGGTGACAAGCTCGGCACCGACGAGCGCGAGGCTTTTCGCGAGCGCATGGTGCTGCAGGGGCGCGAGGTCGCCGAGCTGACGCGAATGCTCGGCGAGCTCGAGGACGAGATCACGCGCGACAAGGCTCTGCTCGGCGTCGTGAGCGCCGCCGAGGCGCGCGCCGATGAGGTGCGCACGCGCTACGCGGCCACGCTCGAGCGCGAGCAGCAGATCCTCGGCGCCGTGGCCGCCCGCCAGGCCGGCCCCGAGGGCGCCGTCGATCCCGGGCGTGCCGAGTTTGAGCGACTGCGCCTCGTGATTGGCGCGTATTACGCCGAGATGTCGCGCTTCGCCAAGCAGCTCGATGACCTCGTGGAGGTGCAGCTGCGCGACGTAAGAGCGCGGGTGCTCGTCGAGGTGCGAGCTATCGCCGCCGCTCGGGCCGCGCTCGACGAAGAGCAACGCGCTGCGCGCGAGGTGGTGGGTGAGGTCGCTGCCGTAGCGTTGGCGCAAGTCCGTCAACGCTTCGCTGACATCGTGCTGCGCGCCGACGTCGGCATCGTCGACGTGGCTTGGGCGGTCAAGGAGCAAGATACCCGCGATATTAGCCGCCGCGTCAACGAGCAGCGCCGCGAGCTGCAGGTGCTCGACGCCGAGTTCTTGGATGTGCTGCGTGATGACGAGTAGGCGCGCGCACGCCCGAGCACTCGTGCTGGCACTGTCGCTCGCGCTCTCGGGCGTGGCGCTCGGAGCGGACGACTCGCCCCAAGCGCTGCCGCCCGCCGCATCGGGGCCAACGGCTCCACGGTCGGTGCCGCCGTCGCCGCTCGGGGTTGGGTTGCAGCTCGATCCGGGTGCCCCCTTTTCCGCCGAGGAGATCCGCGAGATTGACGAGCTCGGCGAGACGGTGCGCGCCTTCGAGCGCGAGGCGAAGGACTATCGAGCCGCGGCGCGCGCGCTCATCGAGCAGCGCTATCAGGAAAAGCGCGACGCGCTGTTCAACGCCTACGAGGGCATGATCGTCAAGCTCGAGAAGGAGCAGCGTGTGCGGCGCGACCACGCCATCGCAAGCTTCGAGGCTTTCCTGCTCAAGTACCCCGAAGATGCGAGCTACACGCCGGACGCGATGTTTCGCCTCTCGGAGCTGTACTTCGAGCGCTCGTATGACATCTACTACCAGGCGCGTCAAAAATACGAGAAGGCGATGGAGACCTGGGGCCCCGACAGCGACGTGCCCGAGCCCACCGAGCCCGTGTTCCACTACGAGCCGACGATCGCCATGATGCAGCGGCTCATCACCGAGTTTCCGGGCTACCGCCTGCTCGACGGCGCCTACTATCTACTGGGCTATTGCCTCGGTGAGCAGGGTGAAGAGGAGCGCGCGGTCGACGTCTATCAGGAGATGTTGGCTCGGCGGCCCGAGACGCGCTTCGCGGCTGAGGTGTGGACACGCATCGGTGAGTTCTTCTTCAACAGCAATGAGCTCGCGCGGGCTCTCGAGGCGTACTCGGCGGTGCTGCCGTTCGTCGACAGCCCCTTCTACGACAAGGCGCTGTACAAGCTCGCCTGGACTCACTACCGCCTCGCCGACCCCGAGCGCGCGCCCAACGAATTCCAGAAGGCGGTCGACATCTTCGTCAAGCTCCTCGACTTCAACGCCAAGAGCAAGAGTGAGGGCGCTGAGCGTGGCGGAGATCTGCGGGTTGAATCGATTCAATATATTGCCATCTGCTACGCCGAGGAGCAGTGGGGCGGCAGCGAGAAGCTGCGTGCCTACCTCGATGGCCTCGGCGAGCGCCCCTACGCCCGTGATGTCTTGCTGGCGCTCGGTGACGTGTACTTCGACCAGACGCGTTTTACGGACGCTATCGCCACGTACACGCTCGTGCAGGAGCGCTTTCCCCTCGATCCGCAGGCGCCCGCGGTGCAGGAGAAGCTCGTGCTTGCCTACGAGCGCGGACGCGACTTCGAGTCGGCCGCGACGGCGCGCGAGGTGCTCACGGCGAGCTACTCCGAGACGAGCCCGTGGTACCTCGAGAACAAGAAGGATCCGGCGGTCATCGAGGCCGCCGACAAGCTGACGCAGGCGTCGCTCTACGCGGCCGCGATCTTTCACCACAAGCAGGCACAGATTCACAAGGAGGCGGGCAAGATCGAGCTCGCGAAGAGCTCGTATGAGAAAGCCGCAGCGAGCTACGGCGCCTACCTGGCGCGCTTTCCCCACGACAAGCAGCTCTACGAACTCACCTTCTATCACGCCGAGTGCTTGTATTACTCGATGCAGTTCGCGGCCGCAGCAGAGCGCTACCGAGCCGTGCGCGACTCGACCGAGGATACGAAGTTTCTCGAGGACGCGGCCTTTTCGACCATCCTCGCTTACGAGAACGCGGTGCGCGCCGCTGAGGCGCGGGGCGAGATCGTGGCGACGCGTGTGCAAAAGAGCAGCGAGCGCGCGCCAGGCGAGGCGGTGACGGCAAAGACACTGCCCAAAGAGAAGCAAGAGATCGTGTCCGCCTCCGATCGCTACGCCGAGCTCTTCCCCAAGAACGAGCGCGTTCCGAAGGTGCTCTACAAGGCAGCGGAGATCTACTACACCTACGACCAGTTCGAAGAAGCGCGGCGTCGCTTTCGGGCCTTGCTCGATGCCTTCCCGAACGACGAGGTGGCCGAGTACGCGGCCAACCTGACCATCGAGTCGTACCTCGCCGAGAAGAACTTCGCCGCCGTCGAGGCGTTTACGCGCGCCGTGCTCGCGATGGCCAAGGTGCCTGGCCGCCCCGAGTTCAAAGGCGAGCTCGTCAAGTTCAAGAGCGGCGCCATGTTCAAGCTCGCCGAGGAGCTCGACGGCAAAGGCGACCCGGAGAAGGCGGCGGAGCTGTATTTGAAGCTCATCGACGAGGACGCATCGAGTAAGTTCGCCGACTCGGCCATCAACAACGCTGCCGTGGCTTACGAGAAGGCCAAGCGCTACGACTCGGCGTCGAAACTCTACGAGCGGCTCATCCGTGAGCACCCGAAGTCGCCCCTCGCCGACACCGCGCTGTTTCGCGTCGGTCTCAACGCCGAGCGTTTCTTCGACTTCGAGAAGGCCATCGACGCCTACACTCAGCTCGTGGCCCGGTACCCGAAGAGCGATCGATGCGCCGATGCCGTCTACAACTCGGCCTTGGCGCTCGAAAACACGCAGGACTATGATCGTGCGGCGCAGCAATACCTGCGTTACTGCGAGATGTGGAAGACGCGCGATGACGCGCCGCAGGTGTGCTTTCGGGCCGGCCTCGTCTACGAGAAGATGGGTGAGCCGCGCCGGGTCATCGCGACGTACCAAAACTTCGTCAAGAAGTACAAGACGAGCAAGGAGAGCCAGGACCGCATTGTCGAGGCCTATCTGCGCATGGCGCAGGCCTACGACAAGCAGAAGGACGAGAAGAATTCGCGCGTCCAGTACGAGCTCGCCGTCAAGGAGTACCAGCGCCGCGAGAGCCCCAAGGCGGCGCCGTATGCCGCCGAAGCTCAGTTCCAGTTGGTCGAGCGCGAGTCGGCGAAGTTTCGCGCGCTCGTGATAAACGGCACGAGCAAGGAGCAGAAGAAGGCGCTGCTCAAGAAGGCCGAGGAGCTCAAGAAGGTCGAGCAGCGCTACATGTCGGTCTTGTCGTTCAAGCAGATCGAGTGGACGCTCGCCGCCTTGTTTCGCGTGGGCCAGCTCTATCAGGACTTCGCCGACAAGTTGTCGCGTGCGCCCTGTCCGCCCGACGTGCGCAAAGCCGCTCGGAGTATGGGGGCCACGGCCAATGAAGTGTGCGACGAGTACCGCGTCATGCTCGAAGAGAAGGCGGCCGGTATCGAGGACAAGGCGGTCATGGCCTTCGAGACTACGGTGACGAGAGCACGCGAGTTTCAGGTGGCCAATCGCTGGACCAAGCAGACCCTGCTCGCCCTCAATAAGCTGCGCGCCAAGTCGTGGCCGATCCAAAAGGACGCTAAGGACTTCATCGACGTGTTCGCGCTCGGTCTGCCCCCGCAGCTCAACGCCGACGCGATACCTGTCACGCTCGTCGCGCAGGGGTCGCCGAGCGCCGCTCCGACCGCGTTGGGCTCCGAATCGAGCGCCGCGCCGACCGCACCGGGCTTTGAATCGGACGCGGCGTCGACGGGGTCGGGCTCCGAGTTGGGCACCGCGCCGCCGTCGCCGGCTCCGCCCGCGAGGGGGACCCCGTGAGGCAACGTTCGCTCAGCGTCTCGCGGTGTTCGTGGGGGTTCATGGTCACGCTCGCCGCGTGCGGCGGGTCGACGGCTACGCAACCTCCGCCGCTCGTGCTCTCGATCGCACACCCCGCGTCGCCTGTGCGCGCCGTTGCTGGCGACGGCGCGACGGCGGCAGCCGGGAGCGCTCCCGCCACAGAGGGTGCCGCATCGATTGCACCGGCCTCGCAGGCCGCCTTCGCCGAGGGGCTCGAATTGCTCGCCAAGAACGATCGCATCGGCGCCCTCGCGGCCTTTCGCGCCGCGGCCACGGCGAGCGCCCACAACGCGCTCGCGCAATACAACGCCGCGGTCTTGCTCGCCGCGGACGGCAAGTTCAGCGAGGCGCGCGAGCGTTTCGAGGCAGCGCTCGCGATCGACGGTAAGCTCGGCCCGGCGGCCATAGGGGTGGCGACTGAGCTCGAGCGGGTTGGCGAAGTCAGTGGAGCCGAACGTCTCCTGCGCGCCCACCTGGGTGAGCAGCCAGCGGTCGGTGCGCGCCTGGCCCAGCTGCTCGCACGGCGCGGCGCCCTCGACGAGGCCCGCGCGCAAGCCATCGCCGTGCTGCATGTCGACGAGCGCAACGCGCAGGCCATGCTTGCTCTCGGCATGGTGTATCGCCGCCAGAACAAGTTCGAGCTCAGTCAACTCGCCATCGAGCAGGCGCTCGCCATCGACGCTTCGCTCGGCGAGGCCTACAACGAGCTTGGGCTCGTGCTCGTTGTGCGCGGCGAGAAGGCCCAAGCCGTGCTCGCGTTCGAGCGCGCGGCGCAGGCAAGCCCCTATCTTGCGGCGATTCATAACAACTTGGGCGTGCTGCGCTGCGAGGTGGGCGCCTTCAAGGCCGCCGTCGAGTCGCTCGATCAGGCGACGCGTCTGTCGCCGAAGCGGCCCGAGTACTACTTGAACCTCGGTAACGCCCTGCGCGGCGACCAGCGCTACGCCGAGGCCGAGCAGGCCTACAAGCAGGCGCTCGAGCTCGGCGGCGGAACTTCGGGCGCGCTGTTCAATCTCGGCGTGCTCTACCTCGACAACGAGTTGCCGGGTCAGGACGTGCGCACGCGCTTGCGCGCCAGCATCGGCTACCTCAAGGACTATGCGCAGAAGACGAAGCCCAGCGTCGAGGACCAACAACGGATCGACGACTACATTGACACGGCGCAAAAGGGCATCGACAACGAGGACAAGCGCCTCGTGCGTGAGCGCCAGCGTGCCGAGAAGGACGCCGAGAAGAAGCGCCTCGCCGAGGTGGAGCGTCAGGAGGCCGAGCGCAAGGCCGCGGCCGGGTCGAACGCCGCCGCTGCCCCTGCGGACGACGCGGGGGGCGCAAAGTGAGGCAAGGCATGCGCGAAAAAGGACTTGCAACCGTGCGCGCGATGGCGATTATGGTCGCCGTTCTCGTCGGGCTCGTGTGGTCGGCCACGCCAGCGGCGGCGGCTGGCAGCGGCGGCAAGAAGGTCATTCGCTTGGAGGCCATCAAGGTGGAAGGACGCATCCAGAAACCGCAGGCCTTCTACATCTTGCAGCGCAGCAATCTGAACTTCGAGGGCCTGGCGCTCAAGCAGAGCTTTCTGCCCAAGATCATGCAATCGATTGAAAAGGCGCCGTTCTAGTCATGGCATTCGGGGGTAGCGAAAAGGTCTTGCGCGCCTGCGTCGTGCAGGGCGGCAAGGTGATCGACGAGCAACGCCTGCCGTCGCACATGCCGCTGTCGATCGGCTCCGGCGGGAAGAATACGTTCGTCATCGCCGATCCGACGCTGCCCAAGACCCACAAGCTCTTCGACTGGAACGGCAGCGGCTACGACCTGATGCTGACCGAAGGTATGCGCGGGCGCGTCTCAGCCGACGGCGAGGCCGAGCCCGTCGACTTCGCGACCCTCAAGGCGCAAGGGCAGCTGAAGAAGAAGGGCGACCTCTACCTGCTTCGCCTCGGCTCGGGTCACCGCGGCAAGGTGCTCATTGGCGAGCTGACGCTCATCTTTCAATTCGTCGTGCCCCCGAAAGCCGCCCCGCCGGGTCAGGTGCCGTCCCTTGCGCGCTCGGCGTTTTGGTCGCGCATGGACTGGGCGCTCGCCGGTTGCTTCTTTGCCTACGCGGCGGTCGAGACACCCGTGGTCGTGTACATGCACACCATCCCGCTCGTGCAAAAAGAACTCACCCTCGAGACCATGGATGACCGCTGGGCCAAGCTCATCGTGCCCGATCGCAAGCCCGAGGACGTCAAGCCCCAGGTGGATGCCGGCAAGGCTAAGCAGGCGAAGGCTGAGACCAAGGACACCAAGAAGGCGAGCGACGCCAACGCCGAGCCGGCCGACGACGCCGCACGCGCGAAGGCGAAGGCGCAGCGCAGCGCCGACATTCGTAAGACCATCGCCGGCAAAGGCATCCTCGCGGTGCTCGGCAGCGCCGGCGACGGCATGGGCTCGGGCGCCGTAGCCGATGTCTTCGGCTCGGGTGGCATCGGTGGCGATCTGTCCTCGGCCTTCGATGGCATCGCCGGGGTCGGCTTGGCCACGGGCGCGGGGCAGCGCTCGACCCGTGGCGCAGGGTCGGGTGAGGCGGCGAGCATCGGCGGGCTCGCTACCGCTGGCGGCGGCAGCGTGGGCCTCGGCGGCAAGCGCGAGGAGCGCGTCGGCTCAGTGCGTACCGAAGCGCCCGAGGTCGATGGCTCGCTCGACTCGGATTCCATCGCTCGCGTCGTGCGCTCGCGCATGCGCATGGTGCAGGACTGCTACGAGCGCGAGCTCAAGCGCGACCCCGGTCTCGCCGGCAAGATCGAGATCGAGTTCACGATAGGCGAGGACGGCTCGGTCACCGAGGCGCGGGTGGCCACCAACAAGATGGGCTCGGATGAAGTGGCGCAGTGCATCGTCAGCCGCATTCAGCGCTGGAAGTTTCCAAAGCCCAAGGGCGGCTCGGTGACGGTGAACTTCCCCTTCATCTTCGCGCCCGCAGGGTAGCGGTGGCGATGCTCGCCGGCGCCTTTGCGCTCGAGTCCCTGTGCCTGGTCGGGCTGTCGCTCGTGGCCGCGCCGCCCGGGCAGAGCGCGCCCGTACCCGAACTCGAGCACTTTCCCGCCTTTGCCGGTGGCGCGAATGCCGCGGCCGGCCTGTTGGCCGTCGATCTCGAGGGTGACGGCGCGGTCGAGATCATCGCGGTGGCGGGTGAAGGCGTGACGGTGATGGACGCGAGCGGTGCGGTGCGCGTGGGCTTTCCGGTCGCGCTAGCGAGCGCAGCCGAGAGGGGTCGGCTCGGCTTTTCGACGGCGCCGCTCGCCTGTGACGTTGATGGTGACGAGCGGCTCGAGATCGTGCTCGCCGGCGACAACAAGAAGATCTACGCGCTTAGCGCCCGTGGCGCGCCCGTGCAGGGCTTCCCAGTGGCGTTGCCGGGCGTGCCGCGCGGCAGCGTGACGTGCGCCGCGCTTGGCCCGCACGAGCCCGTGTTACTGCTGACGACCAATGATGGGGGCCTCTACCGGGTCGATCTAAAGAAGAGCGCCGGGGTGGCGCCTGCCTTGCGCCCGACGCTCACGCTGCTCGCCAACATTGGGCCGGGCGCCGAGTCCGGGGTCGCTGTGGCCGACCTCGACGGCGATGGCAAGCCCGAGGTGGTCGCCGTCGGTGGCGATGGTCACGTCTACATCGTGTCGTTGCAGGGCGTAGGACGGGCCCGACTCGATTACACGATGGCATTTCGCGCGAGCGGCGTGCCGGCGATCGGCGACATCAATGACGACGGCCTGCCCGAGATTGTCGTCGGCTCGCAGGACTTCAAGATCCACGCGCTCGGCGCCAAGGGCGCGTCGCTCCCCGGCTTCCCCGTCGAGACCGCGTATCGCCTCTATGGCAGCCCGGCCCTCGTCGACCTCGACGGTGATGGCGTCCTCGACGTCGTGATTGGCTCGGGCGACGGCAAGCTCTATGCCGTCACGGGCCAGGGGCACGCCATCAAGGGCTTTCCGCTCACACTCGATGGCCGCATCGTCGCCGATGTCGTGGCCGCGGACTTCGACAAAGACGGCGCGGCCGAGATCGCTGCCGTGACGCAGGCGGGCTCACTCTACGTCGTAAGCGCCGCGGGCAAGATCGCGAGCGGCTTTCCGCTGCGACTCGGCGGCAAGCCCGAGGCGGCGCCGGCGGCGGCCGATATCGATCGTGACGGCATGCTCGAGCTCGTGGCCGAGAGCCCGAATGGTCAGGTGCACGCCTGGCGATCGAAGACGAGCGGCAAAGCCGAGCGCGCGCTCGCGGCCTGGCCGATGAGTGGACACGATGCGCAACACAGTGGTCGCTTTGCGCCGTCCGAGGCGCGCCTGCGCGACTTGGGCTTCGTCAATCCCGAGCCGCGCACGACGGACGCCCTCGAGGTCGCGTATCGGTACTTCGACTTCGACGGCGACCCCGAAGGGCATACGCAGCTTCGCTGGTTCCTCGAAAACAAGCGCGTGCCCGAGCTCGACAATCAACGGCGCGTGCCCCCCGAGCGGACCAAGAAGCACCAACACTGGCACTACACGGCACAGGGAGCCGACAACTTCGCCTCCTATGGCGAGTCCGGCGTGCTCAGCCGAGTCGTCGTCAGCCCCGTCGTCGAAGTGCGCAACACCCCGCCGCACGAGCCCGCGATTGAGGTGACCCCGGCTTCGCCACGCACGAGCGAGCCCATCGTTGTGCGCGTCACGCGACCGAGCACCGATGACGATGGCGATGCCGTCGCGTACCGATATACGTGGCTTGTCGATGGTCGACCACAAAAGCTGCCGCTATCGCGCACACGCATCGAGGCCGCCGAGACCAAGAAGCACGAGCAGTGGCGCGTGGTGGCGGTGCCCTTCGACGGCGAGCAGGAAGGCGAGAGCGCAAGCGCCGTCGTGGTCGTGCGCAACACGCCGCCCTTGGCCGCCAAGATCGCGCTCTCGCCATCGGCGCCCAAGATCGACGACGAGGTGCGGGTACTCATCACCACGTCGGCGCCCGATGACGATGGTGATGTGCCTACGTACGACTATCGCTACAGCGTCAACGGTGTGTCGCTCGCCCTGCCGCACGCCGTAGGTTCCGTCCCGCCGCGCACGCTGCGTAAGCACGACGTGTTGCGCGTGCAGGTCGTCGCCGCCGACGATGAGGAGGTCGGCGGCGTCACCGAGGCCTCGTTGACCTGCGTCGATACGGCGCCGCTCGCGCCGACGGTGAGCCTGTGGCCGAGCCAGGCTGGCACCAAGGACGCGCTGCTCGTCGCGGTGACGAGTGAACCCGCGGATGCCGATCGCGATGCGGTTGTGCTGCGACTCGCGTGGTCGGTCGACGGCCATAGAGCTGATTTCGGCACGCTCGTGCCCGCTGACGCAACGAGCAAGGGCCAGCTCTGGCGTGTCGAGGCGACGCCCTTCGACGGTGAACTCGCCGGCCCGAGCGTCAGCGCCGCGACGCGGATCGTCAATTCGCCGCCGCGCCCGCCCGTGCTGGCGCTCGATCGCTACGAGTACTTCACCGACGAAGATGTGGTGCCGCGCATCGTGCTCGCGGCCGAGGATGACGACGGCGACCCCGTGCGGTTGCGCTATCTGTGGCTTGCCAACGGCAAGCGCCGCGCCGCCCTCGATGACACGCCGCAGCTGCCGGCCAGCGAGAGCCGCAAGGGTGATGCCTGGGAGCTCGTGGTCACGCCAAACGACGGCGAGACCGACGGCGGGAGCGTGCGCCTCGCCTGGCACATCAAGAACTCCCCACCGGGCGCGGCGCTCGTGCGCTTGACCCCGGCGCGGCCGACGGTGCGCGACGCGCTCGCCGCCGTCATCGCGACGGCGGCGGTCGACACGGACGGCGACGCGCTCGTCTACCGCTATCGCTGGTATCGCGACGGCGTGGCGCGCGAGGAGTGGCCCGGCGACAAGAGCACGCTCCTCGCGGGCGAGGCCAAGAAGGGCGAGCATTGGCGCGTCGAGGTGCGGGCCTTCGATGGCAGCGAGCTCGGGCCCGCGGCCCTCGCCGAGGTCACGATGGTCAACCACCGACCTCTTGCTCCCGAGATCGCGGTCGTGCCCGCCGCGCCACGCGTCGACGAGCCACTCGTTTGCCTCGTGAAGAAGGCCGCTCTCGATCCGGACGGCGATCCGCTGACCTATCGTCGTCGCTGGCTCGTCGACGGCCGTTCTGTCCCTTGGGCGCCGGGGGTCGAGGCGCTCGCGCCGACCCTGACGCGCAAGCACGAACGCTGGAGCTGTGAGGTCGAGGCGAGTGACGGGCGCGAGTGGTCCGAGACGGCGCGGGCGCTCGCAGTGATGGTCCTCAATACGCCGCCCTCGACGCCGAAGATCAGCATCACGCCCGCCGAGCCTGCGACCGGGGATGACTTGACGTGTGAGCTCGCGACGCCCGCTTTCGACGCGGACGCCGATGCGGTCCGCTATCGCTTCGCGTGGACGCAGAACGGCAAGGCGTGGCCTGCGGCATCGAGCTCGAGCTCGAAGGCGAACGCGAACGCGAACGCGGATGTAGCCGCGGCCAGCCTGCGACCCGCGAATCGCGTGCCGGCCGCGGCTACGGAGCGTGGGCAAGTGTGGGAATGCGTGGTCGTCCCCACGGACGGTGAGGCCGACGGCGTAGGCGCGAGCGCTCGCGTGCGCATCGTCAACACGCCGCCACGACCGCCGCAAGTTGCGGTGTCACCCGCGCGGCCGCGGGCGGGCGAGCAGCTCACCTGCGCGATCGTCAAGGCCGCGACCGACGCCGACGGCGACGCTGTGCACTATCGTTACGCTTGGCAGAAGGATGGTGCGCCGCAGGCCTTCGCGCCGATTTCGGCCACCGTCCCAGCGCGCCTCGTCAAGGCTGGGGATTTGTGGCGTTGCTCGGCGGCGGCGCTCGATGCCACCGAGAGCAGCGCCACGGTCGAGTCCGCGGACGTGGTGGTCGGGCCGATTGCGGCCGGAGCAGCATCCGTGGCCACCGAAAAGTCGCGTGCCGAGCAGGGTAAGAAATGACGATCCGCCGGGGTTTGAATCGCCCCCGGCTCCGTTGCTATAGTGCGCGGACTCATCTCAACAGGCGAGGGCGCTTCGTCGTAGCGCGAGCCATGAGTGGTCGAGAGAAGAAACCATGATCCATACGTTAGCCGAGTTCTTCCGCGAAGGCGGACCGTTCATGTACATCAACTTGCTCTTCTTGACCGTCGCCTTGGCGATCGTCACCGAGCGAGTGATCACCATCCTGTTCAAGCTCGATATCAACGCGGGCGCGTTCATGGCGCAGGTGCAAAAGCTCATCTTGAGCAACAACATCGACCGCGCGATCAAGCTTTGCTCCGCAGCGCCGAACGCCGCCTTGTCACGCGTCGTGCGCGCCGGCCTGGCGCGCGCCAATCGCGGCCAACGCGAGATCGCCCGCGCCTTGGAAGAGACGGTCATCGAGGTAACGCCGCTCGTTTCGCGGCGCATCCCATCGCTGTGGTCGATGGCCAACATCGCGACTCTCGTCGGCCTCATCGGCACCATCGTCGGCCTCATTGGCACGTTCAAATCGCTCGGCGCGGCGAGCCCCGAGATGAAGCAGCTCATGCTCTCCAAGGGCATCTCCGAGGCCATGAACAACACGGCCTTCGGGCTCATCATCGCGGTGACGTGCATCATCGCGCATTTGCTGCTCACCAATAAGTCGAAGGCGCTCATCGAGGAGATCGAGTTTCACGCGATGCGGCTCGAGAGCATGCTCACGCAGCGGGCCTCGGGTGAGACCAACCCGCTCGAGCGAACGGCCTAGACCGAGAGCGAGCGCCCGAGCGACTATGAAGCGACGAGTTCGTGTAGAAGAGGAGGCGGGTGAGCTCAACATCATCCCCTACCTCGATATCGTCACCAACCTCGTCATGTTCATGCTCTTGTCGATGGTCGGCCTCATCAGCCTCGGCGTACTCGATGTCGGCACTCCGAAGATCGGTGAGCCGGCGAGCGCCGAGATGGCGAGTGGCGAGACGCCCGAGCCCGGGCTCACGCTGACGGTCGGTATCGCCGAGAGGGGTTTCTACGTAGCGGGTGCGGGCGGCGTGCTCGACAGCGCGACGGATTCGGGCAGCGTCGATACGAAGCGACCGCCGACCGTGCCGAAGAAGGGCGTCGACTACGACTACGCGAGCCTGACCACGATCTTGAGCATGATCAAAGAGAAGTACCCGAAAGAATCGCGCGTCATCTTGGTGGCCGAGATGAACGTGCCTTACGACATCGTGATTCACACGATGGACGCCTGCCGCGAGACGACCGGTAAGAGTGCCGACGCCGCGGGCAAGAAGAAGGCGCTGTTTCCCGAAGTGTGGCTGTCGATGATGCAGTGAGGCTTGGTGGATGGATTCGTCAGACAGAATGAACGACGCCCCGCGCGGTGAAGAGGCCGAGGCGTACGACCTCGAGAAAGAGGCGCGCGACTATCGCAAGGCGCGGCGCAAGGCGCGCGAGCGGGCGGGTGAGATCAAAGAGCTCAACATCACGGCCATGATGGACATGATGACCATCATTCTCGTCTTTCTGCTCAAGTCGTATACGGCGTCGTCGACCAACGTCTCGATGACCGACAAGCTCTCGATCCCGAACTCGACGACGCAGCAGAGCCCGCAAGACAACGTCAACGTCACCATCACGACGGTCGAGATCACGGTCAACGACAAGACGGCGGCGGCGATCGTCGGCGGCCTCATCCCGGCCGAGTATCGCGCCGGCAAGCAGGCCAACAACCCGCTCGTCATCACCCTCTACCAGGCGCTGCAAAAAGAGGTCGACAAGCAGAAGTACATCGCCAAGTACAACCCGAACGCGCCCTTCGCCGGCCGCGTCAACATCATCGCCGACAAGCGCATCCCCTATCAGACGCTGCTCGCGGTGCTCTATACGGCCGGGCAGGCCGAGCTCGGCATGTACAAGCTCATGGCGCTCAAGGTCGACTAACCTCCGGCGGCGCGCCCGAGTTGCCCTTCATAGCGCAAGAGTAGCTCGAGCGACCGGGCGAGCGAGTCGCAGGCGAAGAGCTCGGCGCGCAGCGCGGCGAGGCCCGGTAGGCCCGCGAGGTAACCTGCGAGGTGCCGGCGCGTCACGCGCACGCCGTTGCGCTCGCCCCGCTTGGCTGCGTTGGCTTCGAGCTGGGCGCGAAAGAGCGCCAAGCGTTCGGTCGGGCTCGGCGCGGGCAGGTGCACGCCATGGTCGAGCAGGGCGCGGGCCTCGCGAAAGATCCAGGGGTGGGCGATGGCGCGCCGGCCGACCATCACTGCCGTGCAGCCGGTTTCGCAGAGCGCGCGCTCGGCGTCGTCGGCGCTCTCGATGTCGCCGTTGACGATGACGGGAATCGTCACGGCGGCCTGTGCCCGCGCGGCATACGACCAGTCGGCGCGCCCGCCGAAGCCCATCTGCGCGGTGCGGCAGTGCAGGGTGAGCGCTGCGATGCCCGAGTCTTCGAGCCGTCGCGCCAGATCGACGATCGGCATCTCGGCCTCGTAGCCGAGGCCGACGCGCGTCTTGAGAGTGACCGGCAGCGACGTGCTGCTCACGACTTGGCGGGCCATGGCGACCATGGCCGCAGGGTCTTTGAGCCAGCCCGCGCCCGCGCCACGGCTCGCGACGCGCGTGACCGCGCAGCCGCAGTTGAGGTCGATGAATGCGGGCTCGGCCGTCTCGGCCACGCGCGCCGCCGTGGCGAGGCGCGAGGCGTCCTTGCCATGAATCTGGATGGCGGTGCGCTCGCCCCCGGGCCCTAGGGCGGCCTTGCGGCGGGCGATCGCGCCGTCGCCGATGAGGCAATCGACTTGCACGAACTCGGTGACGCACAGGTCGGCGCCGAGCGAGCGGCACAGGCGGCGAAAGACATCGTCCGACACGTCCTCCATTGGTGCGAGGAGTACCGGGCGCGCCGCGAGCTCGCGGTGCAGTTCTGCCAAGGTGAAGGACACGGTGAAAGAGACAGTACACCTGCCGGCGCGCCTGGTCACGCGGCCGCGCCAGCGGTCGTTGTCACCGGCTGCGGCTGCCGAAGGCAGCGCGCTGCGCCGCTGTCGTCGGCCGGCCGGCGTGCTTTGGATTTGCCCTGACGCGTTCGATCGTGCGAGAGCTTGCGCCCATGCAGCAACGCTTGGCTTGGCTCGACTGGCAGCGCGGACTCGCGGTTCTCGTGATGATTGAGGTGCACGTCCTCAACGCCTGGACGGCCCCGGCCGCCGCGCACGGCGCGCTCTTTGCCGTGCTGCAGATGGCCGGCGGTTTTGCGGCGCCGGCTTTCTTGTTCATGGCGGGCGTCTCGCAGGTGCTCGGCGACGCTTCGCTCGTGCGCCGTGGGATCTCACCTCGCGCGCGGCTGCGCGCCCACCTCATGCGCGGCGGGTACGTGCTCGGAGTGGCCTATGCGTTTCGGCTGTTCGAGTTTCTGAGCGGCTGGGCGTTCCTCGTGCCGGGAGGGTGGCGGACGCTGTTCAAGGTCGATGTGCTCAACATCATCGGCCTCGTCCTGCTCGTCGGCGCGCCGCTCGTCGCCCTCTTGACGCCCCGGGTCCATGTCGTAGCGAGCCTGTTCCTCGTGGCTCTGATCGTGCTCGCGACACCGCTCGTCGCCGACCCGAGCTGTGGCTTCACTTGTTATTCTTTCGTGCAAAGTGACCACGGCTTTGGCTTCTTCAATTGGTCGGCGTTCTTGCTCGCTGGCGGGGCGGTGGGGCGCCTCGTCGCCTTTGGTGCGCGTCGTGCACACCTCTTCGGGCTCGGCACCGCGCTCATGGCGCTCTCCGGCCTCGTGTATCTCCTGCCTGCGTATCACCTCGAAGCCGATGTGTGGGGAACGTCGCCGGCCTGGTTTCTCACCCGACTCGGCTCGGCCGTGCTGATGGCCGGCGCGCTGCAGTACGTGCCGGCGCCATTCGCCCGGGTGCTATCGCCGCTGTCGTTGTTCGGTCGGCACTCGCTCTTGGTCTACATGGCGAGCGTCGAGTTCACCTATGGCTTGTGGCTCAAACGCTTGCATGGGCAGCTCGAGCTTTCGTGGGCGCTGCTCGGCATCGTCGGCATGACCGCGGCGATGTGGCTCGCGTGTCGCGGTCTCGAGCTATGGGCGCGGTCCGCGGCGCCAGAGCGCGCTCAGGCGTCGGCGTAGTCGAGCAAGGCAGGCGCGCGACGATATGACGACGAGCGTCAATCCCCGCCGCCGGCAGTGGCGTTTCTACGAGACGCAGGGCGGCAACAGGCCGGTCAGGGACTTCCTCGACGACCTGCCGGCCTCCGACGCTACCGAGATCGTCGCCGAGATGAGAGATGTCGCCAGGCTCGGTCTTGAGGCTTCCCGCCACGCTAGCGCTCGCGGAGAAGCGCCTTTCCGACTGGCGGCGAAGAGGTTCCACCGCTCGAAAAGGCAGGTGAACATCCGCACCGGGATCCGATAGCGCGAATACGCTAGTGCTAATACGCTTTACCGAATATGATATAGCAAAGAAGGGATGGTGGGTCCGTGCCTAGCGATCGTGACAAGTACATCGCAGAACGAGAAGTCCGTGAGCCTGCGTTCGCCGCTCTCGTTGAGGCTGCCGATCAGCGGCGAGTCTTCGCGCGAGAGATGGCCGAGCGGCGCAAGAAGCACGGCCTCAGTCAGACGCAGGTGGCCGCCAAGATGGAAACCTCGCCTTCGATCGTGAGCCGCATCGAGAGCGGTGGCGACGTTCGGTTGTCTACGCTCGAGAAATACCTCGCTGCGTTGGGATTCGAACTGAAGATGCAGGCGCGGAGACTTCCGCATGGGGCGGGGTGACGCTTCGACCTTGCTCACACTCGAAACTAGTTCTTGGGACATTGATTCCGAAGACGGTGACGATGTGGCTCGCCTGCCGCCGCCTTGAGCTACGGGTGCTGTCCGCGGCGCAAGAACGCGCTCACCCATCGGCGTAGGCGAGCGAGGCGGGCTCGCGTGTCGTACTCGACGCGCACGATCGTGCCACGCACCGCTGTGGCGCTCTCCCAGTGCTCACCCGCCTCGGCGCTGTCGCCTTTGAGCAAGAAGCGCGCGCTGTCGATGGCGCGGACGCGGTGCGCGAGCCAGGCCGTGCCGGTCCACACGAGCGCGACTTCGCCGACGGTGGGGCGCCGTCCTGTGGCGAGTACGAGGTCGCCCGGCTGCATGCTCGGCATCATGCTGCCGGTGGCGGCCCGCAGGCGCACGGTCTGTCCGTGGCGCAGGGCTTGGCCGATAAGGTCGTCGGCGACGGCCTGGCTTGCCGCGTCGGCGTTTGGTGCTCGTCGCGTCACGTGAGTGCGCCGGAGGCTTTCACTGCCGGTCATCATAGCGCCGTCGGTAGGCGAGTGCGAATATCCAAGTACGGCTATCGCGGACCAGGCCGGTCGCTGCGTTTCACTGCACTCGGTCGGTTGCATTGACCTGGTGGGTCGAGCTTGGCCAGTTTGGCCTGCTCCCTGGTAGGTCGCGCAGGCCCAAATGCCGAAATCGCCATTCTCACAAGAGACAATAGTCACCCCCGCGGATGGTGCGCTGATTCCCGGCAATTCCGTCACTCTGCAAATCGCGTGGCATGACAACGATGGCCCTTGGTGGGTCCACATCGAGGGCGAGCACATGAGCCTCACGCTCAGCGCGGAGCAAGCGGAGGCGTCGATTGAGCTCGTGCGCCTACCGAAGTCCGCACGCCTGCAAGCCACCGTGTGCGCTGGCTCAGAGCGGAGGCCGGGCCTCTCCTGGTTCAGTTGCCACGCGGCGAGTACGAGAAGGTCTGGAGCGCCGGGGGCTTGCCGGCGCCGGTATTGCTGTAACTTGCGGCGCCTGGCGCGAGCCCGGCCTTGACCTCGCCCAAGGCATGATGCCACGCTCGCGCCGATCCACGACCCACGACGGGCCCCCAGGGCCGAGTCGAGAGCCTGACCATGCCCACGCCGACCGCCTTGCTCATCAAGAACGCCACGTTGGTGACCGCGCGCGCGCGCGTGCTCGGCGATGTCGCCTGTGCTGACGGTCGCATCCAGGCGATAGGACCGAACCTCGCGCCCGCTCCCGACGCGACGGTCATCGACGCACGCGACAAGTTCGTGCTGCCGGGCGGCGTCGACGCGCATACGCACATGGAGTTGCCGGTCGGCGACTTCGCGAGCGTCGACGATTTCGAGACCGGCACGGCGGCCGCGGCGGCCGGCGGCACCACGACCATCATCGACTTTATCTCGCCGAATCGCGGCGAGAGCCTGCTCGCGACCCGTGACCTATGGCGGCGCAAGGCCGAGAAGGCTTGCATCGACTATGGCCTGCACATGGCGGTCACGTGGTACAGCGGCGACGTGGCCCGACAGATGCGCGAGGTGTGTCTGAACGATGGCGTCACCTCGTTCAAGGTCTATCTCGCCTACCTTGAATCGATCGGAGTCGGCGATGCCGATGTCGCGCGCATCATGCGCGTCGCGGCGGAGTTGGGCGCCCTTGTCACCGTGCATGCTGAGAACGGCATCGCGGTGCGTGAACTGCAGATGCGCCTCGTGGCCGAAGGGAAGACCGCGCCCAAGTACCACGCCGAGAGCCGGCCGCCGTGGGTAGAGGGCGAGGCGGTGCATCGGGCCATCACCTTGGCGCGCGTCTTTGCGTTGCCGCTCTATGTCGTGCACGTCTCGAGCCGGGACGGCCTCGCCGAGATCGAGCGCGCGCGCCAGGCGAGCCTGCCGGTGTTGGCCGAGACTTGCCCGCAGTACCTGCTGCTCGATGAGCGCGCCTATGAACGACGTGGCTTCGAGGGCGCGGCCTTTGTGATGAGCCCGCCCCTGCGGGCGCACGAGCACCAGGAGGCGCTGTGGCGTGGGCTCACCGAAGGGCTCATTCAGACCGTAGCGACCGACCACTGTCCGTTTCGCATGGCCGACCAGAAGGTGCGCGGACGCCATGACTTCACGCTCATCCCGAACGGCGCCGGGGGCGTCGAAGACCGACTGCGGCTGCTCTACACCTACGGAGTGAAGGGCGGGCGCCTCACGCTCGAGCAGCTCGTCGATTGCTTTGCGACGCGGCCGGCCAAGATCTTCGGGCTCTATCCCGAGAAAGGTGAGCTCGCGGTCGGCTCTGACGCGGATCTCGTTATCTACGATCCGGACGGCGAGTTCATCGTGAGCCACAAGACGCAGTGGCAGCGCGCCGACCACAACATTTACGAAGGCCTCGTCGTGCGTGGACGCGTCGATTGCACGATCGCGTGCGGGCGCGTGGTCTTCGCCAACGGCCGTTTGCAGACTCGGTCTGGGGCAGGGCGCTATCTGCCGCGGCGGTTGCCGGACGTTGGGGCGCGTGTGTAGGGTTGGGCTCGCTCGGTGCGGCGCTCAGCGGGGCGGGCGACCAATCACCGTCTGTTGCATCGAGTCGGCAGGCTCGGCAGGGGCGCCCTCTTGCCTTGCGGTATCGGCGGTCGGAGTCGTTTCGGGCGGCGCACTCGGGATCGAGAGCTCCGTCGCTGGGGCGTAGGACGGCAGCGGCGCCGCGCCAAAGCCCGGTGCGCGCATGATCGTCGTGGCCGCGGGATCGGGCGGCGGTGCCGCGCCAAAGCCCGGTGCGCGCATGATCGTCGTGGCCGCGGGATCGGGCGGCGGTGCCGCGCCAAAGCCGGGTGCGCGCATGATCGTCGTGGCCCCGCCGTCAGGCGCAGCGGCCGCCGCCGGCCAAGCCGCGGGCACAGCCGCAACCGCCGGCCAGGCCGCAGGCGCGGTCGGCGCGAGGGCCGGCGCGACCGCGAACGACAGCGGTGCTGTCGGCTCCGACGCTACGCTCACCGGGGCCGCCTCCACGGTCCGCACCGCCGCGCTCGCGCGCAGCGCTTCGCCGTGGTTCCTGATCATCCGCTCGAGCTCGCCCTGCGCGAGCGTGTGCGACTGCTGGATCTGAATTGCCTGGGCGACGCCGGTGTCGGGATCGCGCGCCGAGACGGCGACGATGCCGTCGGATGAGATCTGAAAGCAGACGTCGACCTGGACGCTGCCGCGCGGACCCTGGCGAATCCCCGAGAGCACGAACTGGCCGAGCACCTGGTTTTGCTCCATGCGCCGCCCGTCACCTTGGTAGACGACGATGCGCACCTGCTCTTGGTTCTCCTGCACGGTCGTAAAGATGCGGTGCGCCTCGACCGGGATGGCGGTGTCTTTCGGGATGACGGTCTCGGCGAGGCCGGCGACCGTGCTGATGCCGAGGTTGTGCGGCGTGACATCGACGAGCACCGTGCTGTTGCCCTTGGTGCTGAGAATGTCGGCTTGCACCGCGGCCCCGACGGCGACGACGAGGTCGGGGTGCACGCCCGACGACGGGATGCGGCCGACGATCTCGCGCACGCGCTCGGTGACGAGGGGCATGCGCGTCATCCCGCCGACCAGGATGACTTCGTCGAGGTCTTTGGGTGTCATGCCCGCGCCGCTGACGGTGTTCGTAAAGAAGGTGAGGGTGCGGTCGACGAGATCTTTGACCAGGCTCTCGTAGGTCTTACGGTCGAGGTTCTCGCTCACGTGCAGCGGCGCGCCGTCGGGCCCCTGCGTGAGAAACGGCAAATTGAGCGTGACGTCATCCTTGTCGCTGAGGTCCACCTTGGCGGCCTCAGCGGCCTCCCAGACGCGCTGCAATGCGTTGCTGTCGTTGGCGATCGAGACATTGTGCTCTTGCTCGATGTGCCGGATCACCCAATCGACAATGCGTTGATCGAAGTCGCGTCCGCCCAAGAAGGCGTCGCCGGCCGTCGCGATGACTTCGATGACGTCGCCGTCGATGGCGAGCAACGAGACGTCGAAGGTGCCGCCGCCGAGGTCGTAGACGACCAGGCGGCGGCGGCCGCCTTGCTTGAGCGCGCCGTAGCACAGCGCGGCGGCGGTCGGCTCGTTGAGGATGCGCAGGACTTCGAGGCCGGCGATGCGGCCCGCGTCGCGCGTGGCTTGGCGTTGGAAGTCGTTGAAGTACGCGGGCACGGTGATGACCGCGCGGTCGATGGTCTCGTGCAGGTGCTCCTCGGCGCAGCGCTTGATCTCGGCGATGATGAAGGCGCTGATCTCAGCGACCGCGAAGGCGCGGTCGCGGATCTTGATGCGGACATCGCCGGCCGGGCCCTTCATACACTCGTAGTTGGCCGCGTCGATGGCCTGCTTGGCGCGCGGATCGTCGAACGACAAGCCCATGAGTCGCTTGGCGGCGATGACCGTGTTGGCGGCGTCGCGCACCGAATAGCGCTTGGCCTGCCGGCCGACGAGGATGCGCCCATCCTCGGCGAAGGCGACCACCGAGGGGAGGATATAGCGCTCGCCGTCGCACGGAATGACGAGCGGCCGCCCGTTGTCCATGACCGCGGCGGCCGAATTCGTCGTGCCGAGATCGATGCCGAGGATACGACCCATAGGTTCTCTTAAGTTAGCACGGGCCCGACGACTGTGTCGTGGCGCTCACCGCGCACCGGGGGGCGACTGATGCCGATGACGTGCGCCGACACGAGGCGATAGAGGACGCTCGCGACCGCGAAGGTGCTGCGGCCAATTTGCTCCATGATGTCGTGGACACGCCGCACACCGTCCACGGTGTCGTAGACGGCCCGCTCTTCGGCGTTGAGGCCGTCGGGCCCGGCGTGCTCGAGCCCGCCGGTCAGGCGCACCGGCACGAGCGAGAACGTCGGGATGGCGCCCTCGATGAGACGCCACTCGTCAACGCGGCGGTAGCCCTCCATCAGCAGCTCGTCGGTCGTGATGCCGAAGTCGAACTCGAGCACTTCGTCAGGCAGGGTCGCGCGGCGATAGAACTCGAAGTGGCCACGGCTCCAGCGCAAGAGCTCATACACGAGCTCCGAAGATTGGTGCCGAAGCGCCCGCTCGAGATCGGGCTGTGATACGTAGCCGAGGCGCACAATCTGGCTGCCGAGGCGCTGCGTCGTGCCGTCGCGGTTGTGCAGGAACAGGTCGAGATCGCTCGGCTGCATGAGCTTCTCGCGCACGAGGATGGTGCCGAGCAGAAATTCGCGACCGACGCCCTCGCCTGTAACCAGGCGCACGGCGCCGTCCTTGAATGCGATGGAAACGCTCGCCGTGCCGTGCACCGCGGTGAGGACCCCGCTTTGGCGCTGCAGCGAGAGCATCTGTAGGACCTCGGCGATGGAGAGCTGCGCGAGATCACCCGCCAAGGCCGGGGCGCCGACGCGGCCGCGCATTAGAGCCCGCAGGTCGCCGATGAGCGTCTCGCCTGTGAACAAGGTGGCGAGCTGCGTCGAGAGCTTGGCGCGCTCGCTCTTTGCCACGACGTCGCTGATGGCGGTCGCCAGGCGCATAGCCGCGCCCGCCTCGCTCGGCTCCGCTCGGCCTTGTTCTTCCCCGTCGCGGGTCTCGGCGTAGGTGTCGCGTTGCGGCGTCGTCGCGCGGCGCCAGCTCGGCAGGGCGTCGCGCCGGGCAATTGCGTGCTCGACCATGGCGAGCAGCGCCTCGGGGGCGAAGGGCTTGTGGATGTGGTCTACGATGCCCGTCTCGGGCAGCGCTGGGTCGCCGCCCTCGTCGGCGCGTGTGCTCATGAGCACGACGGGCGTGCCGGCCAGAGTCGCATCGAGGGCGAGCTCGTGACAAAGCTCGTGGCAGCCGAGGCTCGGGTGGTAGTCGAGAACGACGAGATCCGGGTGGCTCTCGTGCGCCTTAGCGAGCGCGGCGCCCCTCTCGCCCACGGTCACGACGCGATAACCGGCTTGCGTGAGCACCGACTCGGTGACCCGCGCGGAGGTCGCCGTAGCATCGACGAGCAGGAGGGTGCGGGTGGCGGCCGACGCTTGGTTCATGGGCACGTGAGCTGTGGAGGGAAGCTCGGCAATTGCCAGGCTCGAGTCATTTCAACTACACTCCTAAGCCTGGGATCGCAAGCGCGCCCGCGGCGGCCGGCCTCGCGGCCCAAGGGGGGGGAGCATGGCGAACGACAAGCCCATACTTGGCCCAGCGACGTGTGAGTGGCTGCTCGCGCTCGCGCGCCGCACGATAGGTCTCGTCGTCTTAGGGGACGTCGGCACCGCGCCGAGCGAGGTTCCAAAAGAGGCCGCGGCGCTGTGCGGCTGCTTCGTCAGCCTGCACGCAGCGTCGGGAGACCTGCGCGGCTGCATTGGCACCTTCGAGGCCTCAGAGCCCCTGTGGCGCAACGTCATGGACATGGCTGCGGCCGCGGCGACCAACGACCCTCGTTTCCCGGCGGTGAGCGTCGAAGAGCTTTCGTCGTGCGTCATCGAGATCTCGGCGCTCAGCCCGCGACGCGAGGCCACGGCGGCGGACGTGGTGGTCGGTGAGCATGGCTTGTGGATCTCGCGCCGCTCGTCGCGCGGTGTATTGCTGCCGCAGGTCGCGACTGAGCGTGGGTGGGACCGCGAGACCTTCCTCGAGCACACGTGCCAGAAGGCCGGACTGCCGCGCCAAGCTTGGCGCGAGCCCGACACGCGGATCGAGGTCTTCACTGCACAAGTTTTTGGTGAGCCGCGCAGACTCGGGTAAGCATAGCTCATGCGGTTGTTGACGTGGTGGCGGGCCTTGCCGGGAGGTGTGCGACGAGGCGTCGGCCTGTCGTGGAAGGCTCTGGCCACCGGGGCGGCGTTCTATCTCCTGCTCAATCACCGGCTCGAGCTCAACGGCGAGCGCGTGTCGCTCTGGCAGGCGGCCGTCCGTGACCTAGCGGCCATCGAGCCCGTGCGGCTCGTGCCTTACCTACTACTCGCCGCGGCCATCAAGTTCGTCGGCATCTTCGCTGCTATGCTGCGCTGGCACCTGTTGTTGATTGGCCAGCGCATCCGCTTCGATCTGCGACACGTGGTCGGCTCGTTTCTCATCGGTCGCTTCCTCGGCACCTTCTTGCCTTCGACGGTCGGGCTCGATGCCTACAAGCTCTATGACGCCGCGCGCTTCTCGGGCTGTACGGTCGAGCCGGCTGCCGCCACGGTGGTCGAGAAGGTGATGGGCATCTCGGGCATCTTCTTGTGCTTCTTGGTCGCGCTGCCGCTCGGCGCTTCGGTGCTTGGGCCGGCCGCGCCGCTCGTGGCGCTCGTCACGGTGCCCCTCGCGTTCGGCGTCATCGGGGCGTTGTTTCTGTTTGTCCTGCGTCCGAGCGCTGTCGCTATGTTCGTGCGCCTCCTACCCACTTTCGCGCGCCGACGGGTCGGGGCGTTCGTCGAGCGCGTCAGCGTCGCCATGGCCGCCTATAGAGAGCGCCGCCGCCTGCTCGTCGCCGTGCTCGGCTTGTCGTTCGCCGTGCACTTTTGTACGGCTGTCCTGTACTTCTTCACCGCGCTCGCGGTCGGCGCCACGACGGCACGCTTCTTCGAGGTGACGCTCGCCTCGACCATTCAGATCTTCGCCACCGTCATGAGTCCGTTGACGATTGCGGGTGAGGGCGTGCGCGAGATCGTGCAGGCTCTGCTGCTCGCCAAGCGCATCGGCGCGAGTCAGTCGGTGCTCTCGGCGGCTTTGGGCTTCTGGGCGGCCGAGGCGTTGACGCTCACAGGTGCTGTGTTCTGGTGGCTGCGGCGCGAGGGGTATCGGCCGCGGGTCATCGAGCTTGGACCGGCTGCGCCTGCCCTCGTGTCGCCGAGCGCGTAGCGCTGTACTTACGAAGAGGACGGGCAGTGTGCCGGCCTGCCCGCGTAGAAAGTGTGGCGCGTTCCCTTGACGCCGGTTAGCCTCACTCGAGTCGCCCAGGTGCGACCGTATGCGAAGGGGGCCTTCGATGAAGTTAGGCAGCATCCTGCTCGGCGCCGGCTTGCTCGGCGCGCTTCTCGCCGTAACGAACGGCTGCAAGGGCCGCGCGAGCGGCGCCGCGGCCAACGACGGCACCACCGACACCTCGGGCAATGACACGGCCGCGACCGGCGCCGGCACGGCCTGCCCGAATCCCACCGCCGAGGTGTGCGACGGCATCGACAACAACTGCGATGGCCAGATCGACGAAGGCTGCCCATGCACCAACGGCGCGCACCAGGCGTGCGGCACCGACATCGGCGTTTGCGTCGCCGGCGTGCAGACCTGCGTCAGTGGCGCCTGGGGCGACTGCGTCGGACAAGTCAAGGCCGTGGCGGAGGCGTGTGACGGCGTCGACAACAACTGCGATGGCCAAGTCGACGAGGGCTGCAGCTGCGTCGATGGCGCGACGCAGACCTGCGGCGAGAGCGTTGGCGTTTGCACGCAAGGCACCCAGACCTGCGCCGGCGGCATATGGGCGAGCTGCACCGGCGGCACGGGCCCGGCAGCCGAGATCTGCGACGGGATCGACAACGACTGCGACGGCCAGATCGACGAAGGCTGCGACAAGGACGGCGATGGCCACTGCGACGCGAGCATGGTCGTGGTCGGCACGCCCGCTGTCTGTCCGTTGAGCCCGGCCAACGCTGGCGACGACTGCAACGACAACGCGGCTGCCGCTCATCCGGGCGCGGCCGAGATCTGCGACAACCTCGACAACGATTGCAGTGGTGGCATCGATGAGGGCTGCGACAAGGACGGCGACGGCTACTGCGATGCGGCCATGACCGTGGTCGGGACGCCTACGGTCTGCCCGCATAGCGCCACCAACACGGGTGACGACTGCAACGACAACAACGCGGCCCTCAACCCCGGCGCCACCGAAGTCTGCGACGACATCGACAACAACTGCGTCGCCGGCATCGATGAGGGCTGCGACAACGACAGCGACGGCTACTGCGACGCGACGATGGTCGTGGTCGGCACGCCGGCCATTTGTCCCAACAGCCCGGCCAACACCGCCGACGACTGCGACGACAACAGCGCGGCCGCCCACCCGGGCGCTGTGGAGATCTGCACCGACGGCATCGACAACGACTGCAACGGCCTCGTCGATCTGCTCGACATCGTGCCCTGCCCGCTGATTTCCGTTACGATCTACGCGCCGACTGACCCCATTGCGATCAAGCACGGCGCGAGTCAGAACGTCATGGCGTACATCACGCCAACCGATACCGGTGTCGCTTGGTCGCGCGTATGGAGCGTCATCGCGGTCAGCGACGCCGGCGCCTGCAGTCCGGGCGACGTGACGCTCGGGGTCGCGATCGAGACTTCTACGTCCTCGAGCATGCCCGTCACCATGCCCGCTGGCGCAGCGAAGCTCGGCTGCATCTACACCTTGCAGGTGGTCGTGGGCGGCTATGCCACGGCGACTGTGCAAGTGCACCCGACCAACGCCGTGCCGACCATCACCGCCGTCTCTCCTGGCGCCTTCGACGGGCTCGAGTGGCGGGTCTTTGCCGCCGCCGGCACCACGCCGACTCTGACCGCCACGGCCACTGACCTCGACTTCCCCGCCGACGCGCCGCTGTCGTTCACCTGGACCGGCGCCGACGTTGGTTTGCTCAACTGCGGCACGCCCGGTTGCCCGTCGAGCGACGGCACCTCGCCGTTCGCCGCCCCGGTGAGCTTTGCCGCACCGATCTCGCCCGGCACCTACCACCTCACGGTCAGCGTGCGCGACGCTTTCTTGCCGACGACCAAGAGTGCCAACATCACTCTCCAGGTGGACACGTGCCTGTGGGTGAGCAAGAACGGTGACGACACCAACACTGGCGCGTCACCTGGGGTCTGTGGCGCACCGTGCGCAGGCCCGTTGTTGACGATTGGCGCCGCCCTGACGCAAGCCAAGGCAGCTGCCAACACGAGCGTCTGTGTCATGGGCAACGGCGCGGCCGCGATCTTCGCTGAGGACCTCACGATGCCTGCTTCGCCGAACACGCCGCGCCTCGTCGGTGGTTTCACTCTCAATACTGGCGCGCCGAGCACGGATCGGCCGATTGTGCGCGCGAGCGTTGCGGGTGGACTCGCGTTCGACCCGGGTCACATGGGGGTCGTGCAACACCTCGCCTTCGAGAACAGCACCGCGGGCGCGACCGTCGTCAGTATCACCGACGCCTCGCCCAATCTCCTCGACTGTAACGTCACGCTGCCGGGCGGCACGGGCCCAGTCGGCATCGCGGTGAGCGACACCTTAGGCGGTGGCACCGCTCCGTTCATCAACGGTGGCACGATCACGACCGCGGGCGCTACGCCGACCGACGCCACGGGCATCCGCATCGTTACGAGCACTGCCGGCAACGCCACGCCCACGATCTCGGCGATGTCCTCGTTCATGATCTCGAGCTGCAGCGGCACCTGCCGCGGCATCGACATACACAAGGGCGCTAACGCCGTGATTCAGGGCATCGCCAACCTATCGGTCAGCGGCAGCGGTGTAGCCGCGACGGCGATCGGCATTGACGTCCAGGGCGAGATTGGCACGCCGACGCAGGCGAGCATCACCGACAACAGCACGCTGTCGGCTGGCGGTGGCGGCACGAGCGTCGCGATTCGCTTGTCGCAGACCGACGGAGTCGTCATCGCGCGCAACACCAACATTGGCTCCGCCTGGATTCCCGGCGGCTCGAGCTTTGGTGCCGGGATCGCCGACGGCATGGTGCTGCGCACCGGCGCGGTCACGAACGGCGCCTCGAGTAACCTATCGGTCTATGACAACCACGCGATTAGCGGCCCCTCGACCTCTGTGCCCTGCACGAACCCTGGCGACACAGGCGAGGGCATCGACGTGACCGTCGGCATATTCCTCGCGGCCACGACTGACGTGACGATTACCGGCAACGGCAGGCCGAGCGCGCAGGGCTCGGGCATCGTCGGCGGCTCGACCACGCCGCAGTGGACCAAGACGCGGCGCCTGTCACCCTCCCCGGTTGGTCTGTGGCTCGTCGATACAAGCACCGTGAACGCCATGAGCAACGAGATCCGCGCCGGCACTTACGTGACGGCCACCGGCTGTCCAGTGGTCGAGGTCAACCCCGAGGCCGTTGGCTACCGCGACGGTCTGCCGCCAAACTCTTTCGCCGGCGCCGCGGCGGAGCTGTCCTCGAGCCTCACGACCCTCGACGCCAATGGGATCACGTGCTCGCGGCCGATGCAGTCGGGGATGGCCCCGTCTGGCGACCCAAAGCATCCCTGCATCGCCGCCGAGCTCAACGCGCCGCTTGGCGCCGCCGGCGCGCCGTTGCTGATCAACAACTATCTCGCGGCCACCAAGGGCACGGTGCTCATCGGCCTGCAGCAAAACGGTGGCGACGGCGTGGTCGCGGCCAATAACACCTTCGATGCCGACCTCCTGCTCGAGCCCTTCGAGCCATTGCCCGATCCGAACAGCATCGAAAAGGCGGCGGTGATCGTCGATCACATCAGCGCGGGTGGCTTGAGCCTCATCAACAACATCGTCTACACCCACCGCGACGACCCCTACGACGTCGTGGGCGAGCGCCTGTGTGTCAAGGAGAAGGTCAGCGCCGGCACCGACAGCAACATCGCCTTGCTCTCGCACAACCTCTTCTACATCGAGGGCGACGACCTGAGCTCGCCCGCGGCGCCCTACGTGCGCGTCAGCGACGGCGCGAGCACGGTCAACTACACCTCGGCGCAGGTGAACGGCGTCGCTGGCGTCTTGAGCAGCGTCGCCAACTTGGCCGCCCTGCCGGGCCTCCGTGAAGAAGCGCACGACTGGACCAAGTCGAGCTCGCGCCTACTCGCGGGCTCGCTCGCCATCGACGCAGGCCTCGGAGTTGGCGGCAGCGTGCCGGTGCACGACATCGACCTCCAAACACGGCCACAAGGCGCTGGGGTCGATATCGGGCACGACGAGTTGTAGCGGGGGCTACTCAGCGCCGCCGGCGCGGAATGCGAATCGGCTCGGTGTCGGGCAGGTACCCCGGCAGCGTGGCGTAGAACGACATCGTCTTCTCGAGGTCGTCGATGCGCACGTGGTCGTTGATGGGGCCGGAGAAACTCTCTTCGGATGGGCCGAAGCCGATGGTGGGCACCTTGGCCATGCCCATCGTGTAGACGCCCGCCGTCGACATCGTCCACTTGTCGAACAGCGGCTTCTTCTTGAAGATGCTCTTGTAGGCGCCTTCGGCGGCGCCCATGAGCGGGTGGTCTTCGGGGAGCGTCCAGGTCGGGAAGTACTTCTCCATCGGTAGACGCAGGCCGCGGTAGCTCGGCTTGTCGTAGGCGACGATTTCGATCTTGGCGCGTGTGCCGCGCGTCAGATCCTTGACCTGTGCGAGCACGCGCTTCAACTGCTCGACCGGCACCATACGTCGATCGATGACGATGCGGCAGGACTCGGGCAGCATGTTCGAGCCGTTGTAGTCGCACTCGACGTGCGTCACGGCGATGGTGGCCTTGCCGAGGAACGAATCGACGGGCAGCTTGGCGTTGAGCTCGCGCACGCCCTCGATGATGCGGTTCATGCCGTAGATGGCGTTGAAGCCCTTGTCGGGCGTCGAGGCGTGCACAGGCTGGCCGCGCAGCGTCACCTGGATCTCGGCGCGGCCGCGCTGCCCGCGGCAGATACGCATGCCCGTCGGCATCGAGAGCACGACGAAGTGCGGGTAGAGCTTCTCGACATCGAACAGGGCCTTGTAGGCGAGCCCGTCGCACTCTTCGGCTTGGATCGAGCCGATGACGTAGACCGTGCAGTCCGAGGCCAAGTCGAGCTCTTTGATGATGGCGCCGGCGTAGACGAGCGCGCCGAGCCCACCTTTGTTGTTGGCCGCGCCGTGGCCGTATATCTTCCCGGCTTTGACGTCGCCGATGTACGGGTCGAAGCGCCAGGAGCTACGATCGCCGATGGCCGAGGTGTCGAGGTGGGCGTCGAAGATGATGCGCGTTCGTCCGTCGCCTATCCGGCCGACGACATTGCCAAAGCGATCGATGTCCGCTTCGGGATAGCCGACCTTGATCATCTCGCGCCGCACGTGCGTGGCCACGGCTTCTTCTCCCCGACTTGGCGACGGCAGGGCGATGAGCTCGCGAACGAACTCGGCGCAACGGTTGCGGTGGCGCTTGGCCGCCGCAACAATACGTTCTCGCATTTCATCCATAGGCTAAGACTCTAATGTCATCCTAAGGGGCGGGGCAAACTTTTACTGTCGGCCCGGCACACCCGCGTGCGAACGCGGCCGCCTCGTGCTTCTTGTCTGGCTTGGCGCTCAGTGCTTGGCGGGCGGCGGCGGCTCGAAGCGCAGCGGGTAGGTCACGTCGAGCGGCGCCGCAAACTCCGGCACGGCGAAGCGCAAGCTCCTAGCGCGAGCGACGACGCATGCGGCGAGGTCGCCATCGGCGAGCTCGTCTTGCAGGACATCGACCGCATCGACCGCGCCGTCGGCGCTGATGCGTAGCGCCAGTGTGAGCGTGCCGCCGAGCGTGGGCTTCATTTTGACGCGCTCGTCGTAGCAGGCCTTGAAGTCGCCCTGCGCGCGCGTGAAGCCCGAGGAGAGCTGCGCCGGCGTGAGCCTGCCGACACGCTTGTTGCCCTGCGGCGGCGTAAAGCGCATCGGGTGGTTGAGCGTCACCGGCTTGCCCTTGTAGGGCGCCGGAAACACGAGCCCGCGGCCGACGCCGAGCCCGCAGTCGTCGAAGGCAGGCCTGCCGATGGCCTTGAGCCATTTGGCGGCATCGACTTTGCCGCCCGCGCCGATGACGACTTGAAGCACCACATCGCCGCGCAGATTGGGATCTTCCTTGAGGGCGCCGTCATAGCACGCGGCGAAGGCGGGCATCGCCGTGCTCATGACGGGATCGGTCTGGGTGGGCGATAGGCCAGGCTTGCCGGCCATCGGATCAGGTTCGCGCACGAGTAACAGTGCTACTTGGTAGTACGGCTTGTCGGCCGGCACGAAGAAGGCGCCAATGCCCGCCTTCGCGAAGTCGCCGGTCAGGTTGGCGCGCACGGCCTTGTCCTTGATGAGGTCGGCGACGAGCTTCGTGGCGTCGACACCGAAGCTGAATTGCAGGTAGTGGCCGTAGGGGGCGAGCACGTGTTGCTTGATGCGCTCGCCGACCGTAGCGGCGCTCGGGTTGCCGGTTGCAGCGAGCTCGGCCTCGGCTCGGGCAAAGGCGCGCAGGCGCTCGTCGAGCGTGAGGGTCGTTTGGGCGGCCTTGGCGCGCGTTTCGTTGAGGGCGTTGTGCACGGCGAGCTCGAACGCCACGACCTTTGGGTCGGCCGCTTTGCGCAGGCCCCCCGTAAGTGGCAGGCCCTGGGGCGCGCCGAGGACGGCGGCGAGAAGGAGTATGGTGCATGGGTGCATGGACGGATATTCTAGCGCCGACCTTTGGTTCGTGTCCTCATCTTTCTCTCCCATGCGCATCCTGCATCTTTGCAGCACCTCGTTGTATTCGGGCCCCTTGCCGCCGACGCTCGGGCTCGTGTTGGCGCAGCGGGCGCTCGGCCACACGGTGTACCTCGCGTACGACAGTAAGCGCGGGGCCTTCAACGACTTCGAGGAGGCGGCGGCGCCGCGGCTCGAGCCGTATGACCTCGCGCCTCCGTCGCGCCTGCTCACCCTGTCGGCCAAGTCGAGTCCGGGCGAGCTTTGGGCGGATCTCGTTGCCGTGCGTGGCCTCGTGGCGCGCCGTGAAGTCGATGTCGTACACATGCACTTGTCGCATGATCATCTCGTCACCGCGCTCGGCTGGCCGCGTCACGCCGAGGCCGTACGCGTGCGCACCTTTCACGCGGCGCGCTCGCTCTTGCCGCGCTTCGGGCAAGCGTTCGTCAATCGGCGCGCCGATGCGTACCTGTGTCGCTGCGCGCCGCACGCCGCCCAACTCGTCGAGCGCTTTGCCGTGGATCCGGCGCGCGTGCATCACATCGCGGCCGGTTTTGACGTGCGCGGCTTCGCACCGGCGAGTCGAGCGGCCCGGGCGGCGGCGCGGGTGCGCTTTGGCCTGCCGCAGGACGCCTTCGTCATCACGCAGGTCGCGCTCATCACCGACCGCGGTCAGCACGAGCTCGTCGCGGCTCTGGCCGCGTTGCCCTCGCCGCGGCCGCATCTCTTGTTTGTCGGGCGTGGGGAGGGTGAGGCGGCGCTGCGCGCCACGGTCGCGCAGCTCGGCATGCAGACGTACGTGCATTTCGCCGGCTACCTGCAAGGCGAGGACCTGGCGACAGGCTATGCCGCGGCCGACGCCGCCTTCGTCGCGCAGGCGGGCAACGACGGCTCGGCGCGCGCCGCGCTCGAAGCGATGGCCGCAGGCGTGTCGCTGCTCGCCGTGGCGCATGAGGCGCTCGCCGAGATGGTGACCGTGCGCCGTGGCTTTCCACTCGCGACGCGCGCGCCGGTCACGATCGCGGCCGGTGTGCAGGCGCTCATGGCGAGCCCCGCGGAGTGTGCTCTGCGGGCGCAAGCCGCGCGCGCCTATGTGAGTGGCGAGCGCACCTTCGGCCACGAAGCCGAGCAAACCGTCGCGGCGTATGAGGCTGCTCGCGAGGCTTTGAGCACAGCGCGCCGCTGTGCTAGTGCACAGGAATGAGCCACGATTCGTCACGCGATTCTACGCGCCAGTTAATCTCCGAGGCCGAAGCGCTCGGTCACAAGATGGGAACGGACGAGCGCGCCAACGAGCGCAAGCGACCGCCGAGCACCCGCCAGATCGTGCGCTCCGCCGAGCATCTGCTCGGCCGCGCACCGGCGCCCTCGGGGGCGAAGCTCATCATCAAAGTGGGCTCCACGCTGGCCGTCCTCGCGATGCTCGTGGCCGCCTACTTCCTGCTGCACGGGTAAGAGGAGTTTCGCCATGCCTGACTACAAGAGCCCCGGGGCTTGGGACGCAACCCGCCTCGATCCGAACCGCCCGTCTGCTGGTTCGGGTCCGTCACCCGCCGATGAGCGCAAAGGTGGCCCGTACGAGCTCGGCAATCTCAATGTCGGTGAGGGTCGGCCGAGCTCGTCGGTGAAGGTTCACGGCGCAACCTTGCCCTGGGCGCTCGCTGGCGTCGTCGCCGCGGGCGGTGCCGCATTCGTGGCGCTCGCCTACGTGCCGGCGCATCGTGCCTTGCGCGAAAAGACGCAAGAAGCAGCTGCGGCCGTGGAGAACAACGCCACCCTTGCGGCCCGCGTGCAGGAGCTCGAGAAGCAGCGCACCGACCTCGAGGCCGCGCAGGCCGAGCTGCAGCTCACCTTGCAGGTCAAAGACCAGGCGCTCGCCGAGGTCGAAAAGACGCAGGCCGAGCTCGCCTCCAAGCTCGACGCCGAGATCCAAAAGGGTGACGTGCTCATCAAGCAGCGCGCCGGTGGCGAACTGGTCGTCGATCTCGTCGATCAGATCTTGTTCGACTCGGGCGCCGCTGAGCTCAACGACAAGGGTAAAGAGGTGTTGCGCAAGGTGGGCGAGACCTTCATCAAGGTCGAGAAGAAGCTCATCCAAATCGGCGGTCATACTGACAACGTGCCGATTTCGCCGAAGCTCGAGAAGAGCTTTGCGAGCAACTGGGAGCTCTCGGCGGCGCGCGCCACCAACGTCGTGCGCTTTTTGCAGGACGACGTGAAGGTGCCGGGCGAGCGGCTCGTGGCCTCGGCCTTTTCGCAGTTTCGCCCAGCGACGACCAACGCTACCAAGAAGGGTCGGCGCAAGAATCGCCGCATCGAGGTCGTGCTCTTGCCGACGCCGGCGTCGGTCGTCGCCGATCGGGCGAAGGTAGCGGCCGAGGGCAAGGGCAAGCGCGACGACGACTGACGTTGGTTGGCTCACGAGGAGTTGGACGATGACGCGGATGGTCAAGTGCGCAAAGCTTTGCGCTGAGCTGCCCGGGCTCGACTACGCGCCCTTCAAGGGCGAGCTTGGTCGACGGATCTTCGAGAGCGTCTCCGCGGACGCCTGGAAGCTATGGCTGCGTCAGTCGGTCATGATCATCAACGAGTATCGCCTCAACCCCGCAGAGCCGAGCGCCCAGACTCTCCTGCGTGAGCACATGGAGCGCTTCTTCTTCGGCGATGGAGATGAGCCCCCGCCGAGCTTCAAGCCCCAATCGTAAAGCGGGGCAGCGCGGCCCATGACCACCAAGCCCTCGCGGCCGATCAAGCACTTGCAGGTGTGTCCGAAGTGCGGCGCCTACATGCGGCCCTTGTCCGCCATCAGCGGCGCGGCCGGCGGTCGTGATTGGAAGCACGAGACCTTTCATCGCTCTTTCGGCGGCGTCGAGATGCGCAAGTTCATGTGCGAGAAGTGCCACCTGGTCGAGACTTTTCAAATCGACGACCTCGGCCACATCAAGGAAGACTAGTCAGTCGAGGTCGCCGCGCACGGCGCGAGCGGCGGCGCGCACGTCGGGGTCGGGGTCAGCGCTCAGGATGCCGAGCGCCACTTCGACCGCCGGTGCGCCCTCGCGCTCGCGCAAGTTGGCGAGCATCGCCACGGCATCGAGCTTGTAGGCGCTCGGCGCGGCGAACAGCGCCACGGCAGGCGCGCGCG
>Ga0315268_10000052_pt1 | contig 122412 bp, 99 predicted proteins | sample C1_top_MG_FD_204535 | JGI IMG/M metagenome (GOLD analysis project Ga0315268, IMG submission 204535) | Sediment microbial communities from Yellowstone Lake, YNP, Wyoming, USA - C1_top | ecosystem: Environmental > Aquatic > Freshwater > Lake > Sediment | place: USA: Wyoming | collected 2017-08-01
CCCCAGCACCCCCGACCCCCGACGCGACGGCGACGAGGCCACCGCAGAGCGGGGGCGCGCTCCGCGCTGCGGCGAAGACGACTGAGTCCGCACGCCGCAACGGGATTTCATAATGCGTTAGCCCTGGCCCCCGACGTCTCGGAGTGCCCCGGGCGAGCCCCGATCGCGAGCCCCGATCGCTTGCCGGACGATCCGCGCCGGGCCAGCTTTGGCGTCCAAGGGTCGCCCCCGACGGTTCATCCCCGTTCCCTCCCAACGATCGAGTTCCTTATGCGCTTCGCCACTGCCGTCCGTCGCCTCGTCCCCGCCGGGCTCGTCGGCGCCGCGTTCATCGGCGTGTCGCTCCTCGGCGCGGCACTCCCCCTCGGCGCCCAGGCGCCGTCGCGCGCCCGCGTCCTCCTCGATTCGCTCTTCGACGTGCGCGAGGAAATGATCGCCGCGCGCGACGGCGTCAAACTGCACACGCTCATCTTCGTGCCCAAGGCGCATGCCGAACAGCTCCCCATCCTGATGACCCGCACGCCGTACGGGATCGACGGCAACCGGGGGGGCGGCTTCCTGCTTGGCAGTCACCGCGAACTCGCCGAAGACGGCTACATCTTCGTCTTCCAGGATATCCGGGGCCGCTACGGCTCGCAGGGGAAGTTCGCGATGAACGCGCCGGGGCTCGTCGAAGCCAACGACACCTACGACACCGTCGATTGGCTGGTGAAGAACCTCGCCGGCAACAACGGCAAGGTGGGCGTCTTCGGCGTGTCGTACCCCGGCTGGCTTGCGGGCATGGCGGGGGTGAATCCGCATCCGGCGGTCCAGGCCATCTCGCCGCAGGCACCGATGACCGACACCTGGCTCGGCGACGACTTCTTTCATCAGGGTGCGTTCCGCCAGACGTTCGGCCTCGAGTATGCCTGGGGTATGGAATCGGGCATGGTGCAGGTCGGCGCGCTCAAGCAGGATCGTCTCGACAAGTTCGACTGGTACCTGCAGTACCTCAGCCTCGGCGATCTCGAGCGGGCGACCGGGGCGACCAGGATTCCGTCGTGGCAGGACTTCCGCGCGCACACCGCGTACGATGCGTACTGGAAGAGCAAGGCGATGACCACGTGGCTCACGGAACCCACCGTGCCGACGCTGATGGTCGGCGGCTTCTGGGACCAGGAAGATCTCTTCGGGCCGATTCGTGCGTATCAGGTCATCGAGCCGAAGGACGCGAAGAAGCAGAGCTTCTTCGTCGACGGGCCGTGGTATCACGGCGAGTGGTCGCGGCCGGGGGCCGATTCCATCGGCAACATCTCGTTCGGCATGAGCGCGGCCGACTGGTATCGCCAGAACGTGCAGCGCCCCTGGTTTGCCTTCTATCTCAAGGGGAAGGGCACGGGCGCCTTTCCCGAGGCGTGGGTCTTCGAGAGCGGCGCCAACGCGTGGCGGACGTTCGACGCGTGGCCGCCCAAGGGCGCGACGCCGCGGGCGCTCTACCTGCACGCCGGCGGGCTGTTGTCGTTCCATGCGCCGACGACGAACGAACCAGCCGACGAATATGTGTCGGACCCGCGCCATCCCGTGCCGTACATGCCGCGTCCCATCGACGGCTCCCGCTGGCGCCAGTGGATGACCGAAGACCAGCGGTTCGTGCACAACCGTCCCGACGTGCTGTCGTGGGAAACTCCCGCGCTCACCGAGGACGTGGTGATCGCCGGCAACATCGCGGCCAAGCTGCTCGCCTCGACGACGGGCACCGATGCCGACTGGGTGGTCAAGCTCATCGACGTCTATCCGGACGACATCCCGGCGGCGCCGCGCATGGGGGGCTACCAGTTGATGGTGGCCGGCGACATCCTGCGCGGGCGGTACTACAGGAGCTTCGAGAAGCCGCAGGCGATCCGCGCGAACGCCGTGACGCCGTTCACGGTGGACCTGCACCAGCAGCTGTACCGATTCAAGAAAGGGCACCGCATCATGGTGCAGGTGCAGAGCACCTGGTTCCCGCTGTACGACCGCAATCCGCAGACGTTCGTGCCGAGTCTGTTCGACGCGAAGGACGGCGATTTCAAGGCGCAGACGCATCGCATCTGGCATACACCTGCCTCGCCGTCGCGCATCGAGGTGACGACGCTGGCGCCGTAGCGCTAGCCCGTAGCGCGGGCGCCCGAGCATTGTCCCAGCCCCCGTGCGCGGTGCATCTTGTACGGGGCATGCACGGGGAGCGTGGCAGTGTCGGAACTGGCGTTTCGTGATGGCGTGATGGACCGGATTCGCGTGCGCGAATCGCGGTTCGACGAGCACGCCTACCTGTTCGTCCTCTCCGCGCTCGAGTACGCCCAGTCCCGGCAGACCGCGCGGCGCCACCTCTCGGGACGCGAACTGGCCGAGTCCTGTCGCGACCTGGCGCTCGAGCGCTACGGCGTGCTGGCGCGCCTCGTGCTCCAACACTGGGGCGTGACGTCCACCGCCAACTTCGGCGACATCGTCTTCGCCCTGGTGGACCTCGGCCTGCTGCTCGCGCAGCCCACCGACAGCCGCGACGACTTCGTCGACATCTTCGACTTCGCGGCCGTCTTCGATCGCTTCTATCCGTGGAACGCCTGCGCGGTCGGCTGACCGTGGCGCTCGCATGATCCCTGTGCGGGTGGTGACCGCGGCGCAGTCCGCCGCGCGCGATGCCGCGGCGATCGCGGCGGGGACTCCGGGGAGCGCGCTGCTGGTCGCGGCCGGCCGTGCCGCGGCGGCGGAAGTGATGCGCCACGCGGGGGCGGCAGTCCAGGCGGGCGTCGAGGTCTACGCCGGCGGCGGCAACAATGGCGGCGATGCGTGGGTCGTGGCGGCCACGCTCGCCGCGGCCGGCATCGCCGTGCGCGTGCACGAAGTCGAGCCGCCGCGCACAGACGACGCCCGAGCGCAGAAGGACCTTGCGGCGATGCCCCTGCAACGGGTGGCGCGGCCGCCCAGCCGTGCCGGCGTGGTGGTCGATGGCCTGCTCGGCACCGGCGCATCGGGCGCGCCGCGCGGGGCGATTGCGCAGGCCTGCGCCGAGATCGCCGCCGCGCGCGACGCGGGAGCGTACGTCGTGGCGCTCGACGTGCCCAGCGGCCTCGACGCAACCACCGGCGCGCACGACGGGGCCCCGTGCGCCGACCTCACGGTGACCTTCGGCACCATCAAGCGCGGCCACCTGCTGGCGCGCGACTGCTGCGGCGCCATCGTCGTGGTCGACATCGGGCTGGGAGTGCACGCCGATCTCGACGATGGCGCGCCGCGGCTGGCCGATGCCGCGTTCGCGCGGGCCGCGGTGCCGCGCATCGGCGCCGATGCGCACAAGGGGGCGCGCAAGAAAGTGGCGATCGTGGGTGGCGATTGCGGCATGGTGGGCGCCGTGCTGCTGGCTGCTCGCGCCGCGTTGCACAGCGGCGTGGGACTGGTGAAGCTCGTGGTCGCGCCCGCCAATCTGGAACTCGTGCAGCGCGCGCTCCCCGAAGCGCTGGCCAGCGCCTGGCCCGAGCATGACGCGGATGCCGCGGCGATGCACGACTGGGCCGATGCGGTGCTGGTGGGACCCGGCCTGGGGCGCGGACCGCACGTGCAACCGCTCGTTGCGCGATGCGTGCGCGGCGCCCGCGGTCCAGTGGTCATCGACGCCGACGGGTTGAATGCGTTCGAGGGCGAGCCGGCGGCGTTCGGCGCGCTCGTCGGCACGCATCGCGTGCTCATCACGCCGCACCCTCTCGAGTTCGCAAGGCTCGCCGGCGAGGAGGCCGCGACCGTCAACGCCCGGCGCTTCGAGGCGGCAGGTGCGCTGGCGCGCGTCACGGGGGCCGTGGTATTGCTCAAGGGCGTGCCGACGGTGGTGAGCGCCCCCGACGGTCGCACGATCGTGAGCGCCAGCGGCACGCCCGTGCTGGGGCAGGGAGGCAGCGGCGACCTGCTCGCGGGCATCGCGGTGACGCTGGCCGCGCAAAGTGGCGACGCGCTGGGCGCAGGCGCGGCGGCGGCCTGGGTGCACGGCCGCGCGGCCGAGTTGGCAGCGCCCGATGGCGCCATCCGCGGCGTGACGCTCGACGACGTGCTCGCGGCGCTGCGCGAGGCGTGGAAGTTCGACGAACCCGCGCGCCCCCCGTACGTGCTGGCCGAACTCGCAAAGGTCGGCGAGCGTTGATGGGGCGCATCACGTTGGCCGCGCTGCTCGCCGTGGCGCTCGCCGCCTGCGGACCGCCGCCGCCGGGCACGCCCGGGGCGATCGCGCCTCGGCGCGGCTTCGCCGGCGCGCTGCTCCGTGAAGATCGCGTGATCGTCGGACGCGGGTCGGTGATCCGCGCGGTGGGCGTCTCCCGGCGGTTCGTGTACGCCGTCACCACCGATGCGGTGCTCGTGCTCGATCGCGACCGCCGCGCGTGGCTCCCGCCGTTCACGCGCGACGGCGGATTCGATCCGTCGCTCGTGCGCGCGGTGGGCGTCGATCCAGACGACGACAGCGCTTGGCTGCTCACCGCCACCGGCGCGTGGACGCTGCAGCCGCTCACGGCGTTCGTCACGCGCGCACCGGCCGGCGCGCTCCCGGCGCGCGTGCGCGTCGGCTCGCTGGCCGCCGTCTATCGCGAGTTCCCGTCGCTCGAGGCATTTGCCCGGTTGCTCGCGCGCGACGACGCATCGCTGCAGTCGTACGCGGTGGTCGGCGGCGCGCGGGCCCCCGACCGCACCGACGTGTGGCTCGGCACGGCGGGGGGCGGGCTGTTCGAGGTCGATCCGCTCTTCAACCAGGCGACGTCGCAGCCGTACGGGCTCGCCGGGTCTGGCGCCGGCGCGCTGGCGCGGGCGGCCGACGGCATCTGGATTGCGCCGGCGTCGCGTCTCTTCGAACCACGCTTTGCCGTCACGTTCGCATCGCGCGACCTGCAGCGATTCCGCTGGCTCGACGACGACGCCCATCGCAACTTCGGCGGCGCGCGCGCCACCGCGCTCGACGTGCGCGACGGCACGATGTGGATGGGTACCACCCGCGGACTGTACCGCATTGGCCTCGACCAAACGGGCGTCCGCGCGTTCACGCCGATGCTTGGGTTGCCGAGCGATGTGGTGCTCAGCCTGCTCGCGCGGCGCGATGGCGTCTGGGTGGGCACGGAGCGCGGCCTGGCCTTTCTCTCCAATGATTCGGTCGAGGCGCGCGGGCGCGTCGACGTCTCGGGGGACGTGGCCGATGTCCCCGTGCGCGCCCTGCTGGCCACCGGCGATACGCTCTGGGTGGGGACCGACGGCGGGCTCGTGCTGCGTCCGCCGGGTGGCACGGGCCGCTTCGTACGTCCCGCCGCGTTGAGCGCCGATGCGCGGTTGCGCCAGCCCGTGCGCGCGCTCGCGCGCGCCGACTCGCTGGTCTTCGTGGCCCTCGACAACGCCGTGCTGGGCTTCAGCCTGCGGACGGGCGCCTGGACCGAACCGTGGCCCGCCGCACCGTGGCGCGCGGTCGGTGCCATCGAGACGCTGGCGGCCGACGTGCGCACGCTCTGGGTTGGCGGCGCGTTCGGCGTCGTCGCCATCGATCGCGCCACCGGGGGGTCGCGCATCCTGCGGGTGGGAAGCGATCTTCCCGATGCCGTCACGGGCATCGTGCTCGACGGCGCGTGGACGTGGATCGCCACGCTTGGCGGAGTCGTGCGGGTGCGCCGCGCCGCCGATGGCCTGGTTCCCTGAGCGACGATCGACGACCTGACGACGCGATGACACGCCTGCACAACATCCCGCTCGGATACGGTGGCGAGTTCGACGTGATTTCGGCCGCGCTGCGACGCTGGGGACCGCTCGCGGCGGGGGTCGGCGACGACTGCGCCGTGTTCGACGCGCCCGACGGCGAGCGGCTGGTGCTCAGCGTCGATACGGCGGTGGAGGGGGTGCACTTCCGGCGGCACTGGCTGTCGCCCGAGGAGATTGGCTATCGTGCGGCTACCGCCGCGCTCAGCGACCTCGCCGCGATGGCCGCGCGGCCCATGGGACTGGCGATCGCGCTCACGCTGCCCGACGCGTGGCGCGACGACTTTCTGGCGCTGTGCGACGGCATCGGCGATGCCACGCGTATGGCCGGCGCGCAGATCATCGGCGGCGACCTGTCGCGCGGCGCCGAGCTGTCGCTCGCCATCACCGTGGTGGGGCATGCCGCGTCGCCCCTGTCGCGACGGGGGGCGCGCGTGGGCGACGCGCTCTGGGTGACCGGCCGGCTCGGTGGCCCGCTGCTCGCGCTTCGCGCGTGGGAATGCGGCGCCGTGCCGCCGGCCGAGTGCCGCGCGCGGTTTGCGCATCCGGTGGCGCGCTTCGACGAGGCGCGCTGGCTCGTCGCCCACGGCGTCACCGCCGGGCTCGACCTGAGCGACGGGCTCGTGTCGGACGCGACGCATCTCGCCGCCGCGAGCGGACTGCGCCTCGTCATCGATCTCGATCGACTGCCCGTCCTCGCTCCCGCCTCGGCGGACGACGCGGCGCGCAGCGGCGAGGAATTCGAGCTGGCGGTGACAGGGCCCGCCACGCTCGATGCCGCCGCGTTCGCGTCGCAGTTCGGCATTCCGCTTACTCGTGTTGGCGTCGTCGAGCCTCGCGCCCCCGACCAGGCGAGCGTGGAAACGCTCCGCCACGGCGAGCGCGTCGAGCCGCCGCGCGGTCACGACCACTTTCCCGACGCATGATCATCGCACTCGTTCGCACGGTTCTGACGTTTTTCACGATACTCGTCATCACGCCGCCCATCACGGCCTGGGTGATCGTCGCGGGCTTGCTTGGCGTCCGCGACCGGCCCGGTTCGGTCTTCGACTGGGCGCCGCGCGTCTGGTCGCGCCTCGTGCTGCGGGCGGCCGGCGTGCGCGTGGTCATCCACGGCGACGAGCACCGGCGCGGGTCGCGGCACATCTTCGTCGGCAATCACGTCAGCTGGTTCGACGTCTTCTCGATGGCGGCGCACCTGCGCTGGTGCAAGTTCGTGGCCAAGGCCGAGCTCTTTCGCATCCCGATGTTCGGGCCGGCCATGCGGCATGCCGGGATGATCTCGATCGACCGTGCCAACCAGGGGCGCGCCCGGGCGTCGATCAATCAGGCGGCGGCGACCATTGCCGACGGCGCGAGCGTCATCCTGTTTCCGGAGGGGACGCGTGGCCACTCGTACGCGCTGCGGTCGTTCAAGAAGGGAGCGTTCGTGCTGGCCATCGAGGCGGATGCGCCCATCATCCCCGTCGCGATTCATGGCACCATTCACGTGCAGCCCAAGGGGTCGTTCCTCATTCGGCCGGGCTGCATCCATCTGCACTTCCTGCCGCCCATCCCGGCGGACCACCGGTCGTTCGAAGATCGCGACGTGCTGGCGCGCGAGGCGCGTGCGCGCATCGCCGAGTGCCTCGAGCGCGAATACGGCGTGCCGCGGCCGGCGTAGCGTGCGGGGCGTGCAGGCGGTGCAGGCCGTGACGTCCGTGCGGCGGGGAGCAAAGCTCCGGTCGAGCCGCTAAGTTTCACTGTGGCGCGACCATCGTCGTCGCCATCCCAATTGTCACCTGTCAAATCATCCGGAATCCGGAATCCGCCATGTATCCCATCCTGGCCATCCACGCCCGCGAAATCCTCGACTCGCGCGGCAATCCGACCATCGAGGTCGACGTCACGCTCGAAGACGGCACCATGGGGCGCGCCGCCGTGCCCAGCGGCGCCTCCACCGGTGAAAACGAGGCGCTCGAACTGCGCGACGGCGATGCCAAGCGTTACGGTGGCAAGGGCGTGCGCAAGGCGGTGCAGAACGTCGAAAAGCTCATCGCCCCCGCACTCGAGGGGATGATCTGCACCGAACAGCTGGCCATCGACCGCGCGATGATCGCGCTCGACGGCACGCCGACCAAGTCGAAGCTGGGTGCCAACGCCATCCTCGGTGTGTCGATGGCGACGGCGCGCGCCGCGGCCGACGCGCTGGGCATTCCGCTCTACCGCTACCTCGGCGGCCCGCTCGCGCGCACGATTCCCGTGCCGATGATGAACATTCTCAACGGTGGCGCGCACTCGACCAACACCGTGGATTTTCAGGAGTTCATGATCGTCCCGGTTGGCGCGCCGACGTTCAGTGAGGCGCTGCGCATGGGGGCCGAGGTGTTCCACGCGCTCAAGAAGGTGCTGGTGAAGCGCAAGCTCAGCACCGGGGTGGGCGATGAAGGCGGCTTCGCGCCGGACCTCAAGAACGACGAAGAGGCCATCACGGTGATCCTCGAGGCCATCGAAGCGGCGGGGTACGAACCCGGCAAGCAGGTCTGCCTCGCGCTCGACTGCGCGGCCAGCGAACTCTTTGCGAAGGGCGGCTACACGTTCAAGAAGAGCGGGGCGGGCACGAAGAGCGCGGCGCAGATGATCGAATTGTACGCCAAGTGGCTGGCCAAGTATCCCATCGTCTCGATCGAGGACGGACTGGCCGAGAACGATTGGACGGGATGGTCGGCCCTCACCGACGCGGTCGGCGACCGCGTGCAGCTGGTGGGCGACGACATCTTCGTGACCAACCCGACGTACCTCACGCGCGGCATCGACGAGGACGTGGCCAACGCCATTCTCATCAAGCTGAACCAGATCGGCACCGTCACCGAGACGCTCGAGACCATCGAACTGGCGCGCCGCAACGGCTACCAGAGCGTCATTTCGCATCGCTCGGGAGAGACGGAAGACACGTTCCTCGCCGACCTGGCCGTGGCCACCAACGCCGGGCAGATCAAGACCGGCTCGGCGAGCCGCACCGACCGCGTGGCCAAGTACAACCAGCTCATGCGGATCGAGGAGGATCTGGGCGATGCGGCGGTCTATCCAGGCGGGGCGATTTACGGGCTGAGCGGAAAGCGGTAGGTCACGATGCGCGCGGTCGCCGGGCGTCCCGGCGGCCGCGTATCCAACGCGCGGTCGCGGTCGTCTCTACGACGCACCTCAACAGCGACCCCGATGGCCAAGCCCGCCGCACGGAATGCCAGGAAGCAACGCTCGCCCGCCGCCCTCGTCGCGCTCGGCGCCGTCGCGCTTGGCGTCACCTGGTTTGCCGTGCAGGGCGGGGAATACGGCACCACGGACCTCCTGCGGCAGCGGCAGCGCCTCGCCGTGCTGCGCCATGAGGTGGACTCGCTGCAGGCGCAGGTCGACAGCCTCGTCCGCTGGCAGCACGCCATCGACACCGACCCTCTGGTGCAGGAACGACTGGCCCGCGAGGAGTTTGGCATGGTGAAGGGGGACAAGGAGATGCTGTACCGGTTCGCCGAGGATCGCGCGGCCGGCAACTGACATCGCCATCCGCGGTAGAAATCCGTATTTCTGGTCCCCGATCGTCTTGCCCAACCCCATGTCTCCGCTTACTATTCACAAATCGACGCGGGGTGGAGCAGCCTGGTAGCTCGTCGGGCTCATAACCCGAAGGTCGCGGGTTCAAATCCCGCCCCCGCCATCAATGCAGACGGCCGGTCCTTCGGGACCGGCCGTTCTGTTTGTGTGTCGGCGGGCCGGCGTGTCGGAGGGTCGGCGTGTGGAATTGTCGGCGTGTCGGAGGGCTTTGAGTCGATGCGAGGCCCTCGTATATTAAAAGGCTGCACGGCTGGGTAGCTCAGCTGGTGAGAGCGCACGACTCATAATCGTGAGGTCGAGGGTTCGATCCCCTCCCCAGCTATTTTACGGCCCCGACACCACCAACATGGTGTCGGGGTCGCGTGTTTTTTTCGATGTCCCCCTGCTCGGCCTGCGGGCCAGGCGACGACTGTTGCGTTCTCGCGCTGACCTCGGCACCATGAGCATCGCAGACTCGCTGACCGATCGCCCCTTCATCACCCGTCCACTGGAAGGCAGCGCCCATGCATACCGCTCGGCTCACCCTGCCGGAATACGAAGCGCTCGTCGAGCAGTCGCCCATTCTGAGTTGGAGAGCCAACACCGATGCGCGCTGCGACTATTTCAACGAGCGGTGGCTGCTCTTCCGCGGGCGCACCTCTGAGCAGGAGCAGGGCAACGGGTGGGCCGAGGGTGTGCATCCCGACGACCTCGAGCGTTGCCTGAAGATCTTTCTGGATGCGTTCGGCGGCCGAAAGGTCTTTGAAATGGAATACCGTCTGCGGCGGCATGATGGTGTGTACCGCTGGATCTTCGACCGCGGCGTCCCGTTCAACGATGGCCACGGCGTGTTTGCCGGCTATATCGGCAGCTGCGTCGACGTCACCGAGCGCGTGGAGGCGCAGGACGCCCTGCGCCTCCGCCTGGAACGCGAGATCAAGACGCTGCGGGGGATCATTCCGATCTGCAGCTATTGCAAGCAGATTCGTAATGACAAGGAGGTCTGGCAGCAACTCGAGGCCTATCTCTCCGAGCACTCGGACGCGCAGTTCACGCACGGCCTTTGCCCGTCGTGTTATGAACAGGAGATGGAGAAATTGGAGCGGGGGCCAACGGCCGGGTGAGCCCCGCTGGTCCGCGCGTTGGTCCCCGCGCTGGTCCGCGCGGCTGGCGCCCGGCGCCAGCCGCGATGCATGTTGTGGCGTCCGGCACACGTTGCGCCCGTCGGCCGCCACGTGTCTGCTTGGCGGATCGCGTTTCCCCGGGTCGTGCGACCCCCTCGTCGCGCACGCCCGAGCCCCCTTTGGCCCCTGAGCCGTGACCCTCCCACCGTCGCTTCCGGCACCGCCGCGCCGCGTGCTCGTGACCGGCGCCACCGGATACATCGGCGGCCGGCTCGTGCCGCGGCTGCTCGAGAAGGGACACCGCGTGCGATGCGTCGTGCGCAATCCGAGCCGCGTCGAAGGCTACCGGTGGCCGGGGGCGGAGATCGTGGCCGGCGATCTCCAGGAGCCGGACATCTTCTGGAACATCTTCGACGACATCGAGGTCGCGTATTACCTGGTGCACTCGATGGCCGCCGGCGAGGCGTTTCGCGAGCGCGACCGGCTGATGGCGCTCTCGTTCGCCGCGGGCGCCGCCCGCGCGGGGCTCAAGCGCATCATCTACCTCGGTGGGTTGGGCGATCCGGCGCAGGTGCAGAGCAAGCACCTCGTGTCGCGGCAGGAGGTGGGACGCTGCCTCGCGTCAACGGGCGTCCCGGTGATCGAGTTCCGCGCCGCGGTCATCGTCGGGTCGGGGAGCGCCAGCTTCGAGATGATCCGCCACCTCGTCGAACGGCTCCCCGTGATGATCGCGCCGACCTGGCTGAACACGCGGTGTCAGCCCATCGGCATCCGGTCGGTGCTCGAGTACCTGGTGGAGGCGCTCGATCACCCGACGGCGCGCGGCGTGTACGAGATCGGCGGCGAGGATGTGCTCAGCTATCGCGAGATGATGCTGCACTACGCGCGGCTGCGCGGCCTGCGCCGGCTCATCGTCCCGTTTCCCGTGCCGCGCCCCGACCTGGCTGGCCGCTGGGTCGACTTCATCACGCCGATTCCATTCAGCATCGCGCAGCCGCTGGTGGAGAGCCTGCAAACGCAGGTCGTGGTGCGCAACGAGGCGGCGCGCACGACGTTCAACGTGCAGCCCACGGGCTACGACGAAGCCGTGCGCCTCGCCCTCGCGCGCCTGGAGCACGAGAGCGTGATGACGACGTGGGCGTCGAGCCTGTCGAGCCTTACGACCGACCAGGGCGACGAGGACTCGCTCGGCCTGCACGAGGGCATGCTGCTCGATCGCAAGCGCCGCCGCGTGAAAGCGTCGCCGGAGCTGGCGTTCGAGGCGATCTGCCGGCTCGGCGGCGAAGAGGGATGGCTCGCGGGCAATTGGCTCTGGCAGCTGCGCGGCCTGATGGACCGCATGGCAGGCGGCGTCGGCATGCGCCGCGGCCGGCGGCATCCACGGGAGCTGCGCGTCGGCGAACCGCTCGATTGGTGGCGCGTCGAGGCGCTCGAGGAGCCGCACCTGCTGCGCCTGCGGGCCGAGATGAAGCTGCCGGGGCGCGCGTGGCTGCAATTCGAGGTGCGCCCCGACCGCATGGGGTGCCGCGTGGAGCAGACGGCGTTCTTCGAGCCGTGGGGCATCTCGGGCTATTTGTACTGGTACGCGGTGCTCCCGTTCCACCGTTTCATCTTTCCGGGCATGATCGACAAGTTGAAGGCGCGCGCCGAGGCGGAAGCAGGCGGCTGACGTCCGCCGTCTACTTCGCCTCTTTCACCGACAAATCGATATACTGACCCGTCGGGGGGACGCCCGGCTTGAGGTTGCGCGGCAGGCGCACCGGCTTGGGGCCCAGCGACTTGGCGTACCGGTACATGGCGCGCAGATCCTGGTCGCTGAACCGTGCCGCGTCGTGCCACGGCATGGGCAACTGACCGTCGCCATGGTCGGCCGTGCGCAGCACGTCGATCCACTCGTCCTCGGTGTGCCGGTCGGCCACCTGGCGCAGGTTCTTGGCGTACACGGTTCCCCACGGGCCGTAGTAACCCACGGGATTGCCCGAGAGCTGGTCGTCCTTGGGCATATTGCCCTTGCGGTCCACCCATCCCGCGGTGTGGCAGTCGTGGCAGCTGGCGACCGTCATCAGGTATTCACCGGCCGCGATCGGGCTCGACGCGCTCACGAACGGTTTCTCGTCCTGCGATCGGACGCCGGCCATGGCGGTGGGGGCCGCGGCGGGGGAGACGAGCGCCGCGACAACGAGCGCGGCGGCGACGGCGGCGAGCGGGATCAGGCGGGACCGTGTCATGCAGGCTGCTCCGGGGGGAAGGGAAGCGGAACGGCGCGCGAGGTGGCCGCGCGCGGGTCGGACTACTTACAGGTGGCCCGATGCGGTGTTAGGCGAGGTCGGCCGACGAGGGAATGCCGGCCGTGACGTCGCGGTCGATGATGCGGTCCAGCGCGGTCCGCACGTCGCTGAGCTTGGTGGGCTTGCTCAGGAAATCATCCATGCCCGCCGCGACGCACCGCTCGCGCTCTTCGTCGAGCGCGCTCGCCGTGAGCGCGATGATTTGCACGTGGCGGCTCGGCGCCTCGGCGGCGCGGATGCGGCGTGTGGCTTCGTAGCCGTCGAGATGCGGGAGGTGGCAGTCCATCATCACGGCATCGTACTTGCGCAGGAGCGCCTTGTCGACCGCCTGCAGGCCGTCGGTGGCCAGTTCGACGTCGCAATGCAGCGACTCGAGCATCTTGCGCGAGATGATCTGGTTGACGAGGTCGTCCTCGACGAGGAGAATGCGCAATCGGACGCGGGCGGCGGAATGCGGCATGGGGAGCGAACTCTGATGTGCCGCGCCCCGCGCCGTCGAGGCGCGCTCGGCCAGCAGATGCTGCGTCAGCAAGGGTGCGCCGCGCGGCGGCTCGGCGTCGCCGTGGCGGCGCGCCAGCACGGCTTCGATCATTGCCTGCAGCGAATCGGCGTGCAGCGGCTTGGGGAGGTAGCCGTCGAATCCCACCGATTGGAAGCGCGCCGCATCGCCGCGCAGCGAGGCCGACGTGGCGAGGATGAGCCCGAGGCCGCGCAGCCGGTCATCGGCGCGGGCCGCGCTCCCCACGCCCTCGCCGTCGGCGCCGGGCATCAGATAGTCCACCACCGCCACGCGGTACGGGTCCCCGTCCCGCGCAGCGTCGCGGAGCTCGGCCAGCGCGGCGTCGCCGGTCGTCGCGACGCCCACGCGCATGCCCCATGACGACAGCCGTTCGAGCAGCACGCGCAGTCCGACGTCGTTGTCGTCGACCACGAGCGCGCGCACGCCGCGCAGCTCGGGGGCGGGCGGCGCCACCGGTACCGCGTTGGTGTCGAGCGGGAGCGTGATGTTCACGCGAAAGATCGACCCGACGCCGAGCGTGCTCTCGACCGTCAGTGCGCCGTGCATCAGGTCGACGAGCCGCTTGCTGATCGACAGCCCGAGCCCGGTGCCGCCAAAGCGGCGCGTCGTCGACGAATCGCCCTGCTCGAACGGCGTGAACAGGCGTGCCAGCCGCTCCGGGGCGATGCCCATGCCCGTGTCGTGCACGCTGACGAGCAGGCTGGCGTGCGCAGCGTCCACCGCGCGCGATTCGACGTCGATGAGTACGTGGCCCAGATCGGTGAACTTCACCGCGTTGCCGGCCAGGTTGAGCAGCACCTGCCGCAATCGCCCGCTGTCGCCGACGAACCGGCGCGGCGTCCCCGGTGCGATGCGGACGACGATTTCCGTCCCCTTGTTGCGCGCCCGGGGCGCGATGAGGTCGGCGACTTCCAGCACGGCGACATGCAGGTCGAACGGAATGGGGTCGAGCCCCAGCTTGCCGGCCTCGATCTTGGAGAAGTCGAGAATGTCGTTGATGACGCTGAGCAGATGATCGGCCGACCGCTGTGCGGTTTCGAGGTACGATCGCTGCTCGGCCGTGAGGTTCGTTTCGGCGAGCAGCGACGTCATGCCGATGACGCCGTTCATCGGCGTGCGGATCTCGTGGCTCATCGTCGCGAGAAATTCGCTCTTGGCCTGCGACGCGGCTTCGGCCTGCTCCTTGGCGGTGCGCAGCGACGCCTCGGCCGCCCGGCGCAACCCGCGCTGGCGTTGCGCAAAGCGCCGGTTGAGCACCGCGATACCGGCGTTGATCAGGAGCACCACGCAGAGCGTGAGGTAGAGTCCGCGCAGGATGCGCGCCTGCGCGAACGCCTCGGACGCGTCGAGTTCGAAGACGAGGCCGGCGTCGATGTCCGGAATGAAGGTCCAGGCGCCCACCACGTTGGCGCCGCGGTAATCGCGATAGCCGCGCATGTCGACGTCGGTGGAGCCCTGCGTGACGTCGGCGACCGCATGCGTGAGCGGCCAGCGCGCGGCGGAGTCGGGCGACAGATGACGATCGGCGATCGGGCGGCCCGGATCGCGCGACGCGACGTGGAACGCCACGGTCGCCGCGTCGGCCGGCAACAGCCCGGCGTCGACGAGCAGCTGCCCGAAGCGCGGCGGACTGGCGAAGACGCCGTCCCGGCGCACCAGGTAGGCGTCGCCCGTCTTCCACGTGCGGCTGACGTCGAGGCGTACCGTCATCGGCGCGCGGAAGCAGAGGACGCCCAGCCGGCGCCCGGTTTCGTCGTGCACCGGCGTGGCGACCGAGACGAAGGGATCGCCCGCGTGGAAGGAGGTGTCGGCGGCGGTCACGTCGAGGGGAAGCGGCGCCGGCACGCTGACCAGGGTGCTGCCGCCGAACGCCCGGCGCAGACGGGGGTTCAGGCGCCACCGCGTGGCGGCCTCGGCGCGCGACATGCCCTCTGATGCGACCACCTGTTCCGCGGTATCCACGAGGAACCAGCCGAGCCAGCCCTGGGACGCGAGCACCATGCTCATGGCATCATGCGCGACCGCCGAGTCGGCCGCGCCGGTCTGTCCGGCCAGCAGGCGCCGCAGCGCGACGCGCACGGTGGGCGCATTCGCGACCGTGTGGCTGACGCGCACGACGCCGTCGTGCCAGCGCTGAATCTCGGCGCGCCGTTCGTCGCGCCGCGACTGCAGCAGCGCCTGGTCGGCGTCGCGAATGCGGGCTTCCAGCAGCACCAGCGAAACGGCGCCGACGACCACCGTGGCCGCAAGCGTGGTCCAGACCACCGCGCGCGCGACGGTCGGCGAGAAAAATGACCGCTGGAAGGTTGGCATCGTCACCGAACAGGAAGGTCGCCTCTCTCGGCGGAGGTGGCAAGCGGCGGCGGCCGACGGCGGGGCCGTCGAGGCGGCACCGGCGCCGGCGCGGCGGTGGCGTGGGCTCCGGATGACGGTGGCGCGCGCCGATGCACGTGTTAGTTTACAAGATAGCCGCCAGGGGTATTTCGGCGTTCGCCGAAATTGAGAAAGTCCCTTGGAACCTGATCCGGATCATTCCGGCGTAGGGAGTGCGGCGTGTCGCGACGGCGTCCGTTGCGTCACCCCCTCGGCCGGGTGGCGCTTTTTTTGCGCCCCCCGGACGGGCCCACTTCCGGATCGCAACCCATCATCGCGAGCCGGCCATGCAGCCAATCACGTTCATCGTCGCGGCGCTCGTCGCCGTGCAAGTCCCGCAGTCCGTCGATTCCACCCGCGCGGTGCGCGCCGCCCGCACCGCCCGCACCGACACGCTCGAGCGCGTGACCGTGCGCGCCGTCCGTGCCGCCGGCGCCGCCCCGGTGAGCGAGCGCACCATCGAACGCGAGGAGCTCCAGCGCGGTTACTCGGGGCAGGAGGCGCCGCTCCTCCTCACGCGGGTGCCCGGCATCACCGCCTACTCCGAGAGCGGGTCGTTCACGGGGTACAGCTACCTTCGCCTGCGCGGTCTCGACCAGAACCGCGTCGCCCTGTCGTTCGACGGCATTCCGCTGAACGATCCCGAGGACCAGGCCTTCTACTTTTCCAACGTGCCCGATTTTGCCAACAGCGTGCAGTCGGTGCAGGTGCAGCGCGGCACGGGGACGAGCGCGTTCGGCTCGGCGTCGTATGCCGGCTCGGTGAACTTCCAATCGCTCGACCTCGCCGCCGCGCGGCGGGGGGGCGAGCTGCAGCTGTCGGGCGGCGCGTTCGACACGCGGCGCGCCGCGCTGCAGTGGCGCTCGGGGCTCGTGCGCGGGCGCTGGGCGATGGCGGCGCGCGCAACCTCGCAGCAGACCGACGGCTTCCGCCGCCACTCGGGGAACAATGCGTCGTCCGGTTTCCTGTCGGCCGCGTGGTACGGCAACCGCGACGTCCTGAAGTTCACGGCCTTTGCCGGGCTGTCGAAGCTGCGGTCGTCGTATTACGCCGCCGACGAGGCGACGGTGCGCGCCGATCCGCGCGCCAACCCGATGGGCCTCGACGAACGCGACCGTTTTTCGCAGGTCTTCTGGAACCTGCAGCACGTGCGCGCCGTCGGCACGCATGCGGTGTGGACGACCACGGTCTACCGCCAGGGGGCCGGCGGGTGGTTCGACGTCAGGGTCGACCCCGACCTCTGGCGATTCAACCTGTCGTACAATTGGTACGGCGCCCTCAGCACGTTCTCGTACCGCCGCGGCGCGGTGGCGTTCGATGCGGGGGCCCACGTGATGCAGTATCACCGCGACCACTTCCTCGAAATCTGGCCCGCGCTCGAGGCCCGCATCTACGACAACACCGGGCACAAGGGCGAGCAGACGGCGTTCGCCAAGCTGCAATTGGAACGCGGACGCGCCACCTGGTTTGGGGACCTGCAGTTGCGGCACGCGGCGTTCCGCTACGCGCCGGCCGTCCGCGTCTCGGCCGATCCGCACGCGGGCGTGACGACGCCGAGCATCGACTGGGGCTTCCTGAATCCGCGCGTGGGCGTGACGTGGCGGCAGACGGCGGCGCTGTCGCTGTTCGCGTCGGTGGGCGCGGTGCGTCGCGAACCGACGCGCGACGACATGTTCGTGGGCGCCGACAACCTTGACGCGACAAACGCGGCCTCGATCCTCCCGCTCGATCACGTGCGGCCGGAGCATGTGGTGGACTACGAAGCCGGCGCCGCGTGGACGACGGGGACGATGCGCGTGTCGGCCAACCTGTTTGCCATGGAGTTCCGCGAGGAGATCGCGCCGGTCGGCGCCCTCAGCCTCACCGGGTCGCCGTTGCGCGTCAACATGGGCGCCTCGCACCGGCGCGGTTTCGAAGGCGAGTTGCGCTGGCAGGTGGTGCCCACCAGCCTGTCGCTCGACGCGACGCTCGCGCTCACCGATGCGCGCATCCACCGCTATACCGACGCGGCCAGTGGCGTCACGTACCACAATGTGCGGGCGCGACTGACGCCGGCGGCCGTCGCGACGCAGGCCGTGGGCTGGCGCCTCGGGCACGGCGTGTCGCTGCAGGCCGAGGCGCGTGAGCTCTCGGCGTCGCCGCTGACCAACACGGGCGATCGCGCCGCCGAGCTGCCGGCCTATGTGCTGGCCGACGCCGGGGTGACGTGGACGCGGGGGGCATCGACGGTGACGCTCCGCGTCAACAACGTGCTGGACCGCCTCGCGTACGGGGGCGGGTATGCCAGTGGGGGGACCAACTACGTCTTCCCGTTTGCCACCCGCCACCTGATGGTGGACGTGCGGCGGACGTTCTAGGGCGTATGTTTCGTCCATGTGGTACTGCCCATGAGCTCGAGTCGACGCCGGCCGCGCCCATTCATCGATGGTGTGTCCCTGTCGCTGTTGGCGATGGGGGCGGTGGTGTTCGTGCTGATCTGGTCGCAGCAGCGCACGCGGCGCCATGCGTTCGAACGGCGGACCCGCATCGTCGCGGCGCAGCAGACCCTGCGGCTCGACCTCGTCCAGGCGCACCTCGCGGTCGAACAACGGGTCGCGGGCGACACGACGATCGTGCCGGCGCGGGACATCGATGCCCGGTACGCGCACGCGCTGCGGCTGCTCGACCAGCTGGCCGGCGAGGCGTCCGCCGGCGATCCGTCGCGCAGCGGCGATTCCCTGGTCGCGGACCGCGTGGGGACGCTGCGCGCGCAACTGACGCTGCTGCGCCAGCTGGCGCAGCAACGGCTGGCCAGCCCCCCCGTCGTGCGTCCGGTCGAGGATACGCTCGCCCTTCGCGTCAACGCGACCATTCGCGCGGTGCAGGCGGAGGGGCAGGCCATCAACGGGAGTTTCGACGCCGCGCTGGCGCACGCCGGCCGCTTGCTCGACCTGTTCGAGATCGTGCTGGACGCGGTCGTGGTGCTGCTCGTCTGCCTCGGGGCGGTGCTCGTCGGGCGGCAGCGGCGGGCGTTGCGCGGCGATCTCGACGCGCTCGAACAGCAGGTGGAGGCCCGGACGCGCGAGGCGCTGGCGCGCGAGGCGCGGGCCAGCACGCTGATCAACGCGACGATCGACGCCATCATCAACGCCGACGAGCGCGGCGCCGTCATCGGCTGCAATCCGGCGGCCGAGCAGCTGTTCGGCTGGACCGCCGCGGAAATGATGGGCCGGCAGGCGCGCGAACTGATGGGCGAACCCTATCGGTCCCTCTCGGCGTCGGCCCTCGGGGCCTACTTCCTTCGGGCGCGCGACAGCGTGAGCGGCGTCAGCGAGATCGTCGCCGGGCGCCGCCGCGACGGCCGCGACCTCGTGCTCGACATGTCGCTCAGCGCGGTACGGTCGCCCGAGGGGGTCTCGTACATGGCGGTCATGCGCGACATCGGCGAGCGCATGGCGGCCGAGCAGCGCTTCCGCGTGATCTTCGATCACGCCACGTCGGCGCATTTCCTGCTCCGCGGCGCGTCGATCACCGATTGCAACGGCGCGGCGGTGCAACTGTTCGCCGCGTCCGGCAAGATCAGCCTCGCCGGCGCCGCGTTCGTGGCGCTGATGCCCGAGCACCAGCCCGACGGGACCGTGTCGCTCGACGTGCTGTCCGCCCTGCTGGAGCGTGACCGCACGATGGGCGAGCTGCGCACGGAGCTGCTGTTCCGGCGTTTGAACGGCGAGGTCTTTCCGGCCGAGGTGACCTGCACCCCCGTGACGCTGGAAGGCGAGGAGATTGCGCTGGTCGAATTGCGCGACATCGCGGCGCGCCGGCAAGCCGAGCTGGCGCTCGTGCTCGCCAAGGACACCGCCGAGGCCGCTGCCCGCGCCAAGAGCCAATTCCTCGCCACCGTGTCGCACGAAATCCGGACGCCGATGAACGGCATCATCGGCATGACGGGGTTGCTGCTCGACAGCGCGCTCGACGACCAGCAGCGACAGTACACGCAGGCGGTCAAGACGTCGGCCGACTCGCTGCTGGCGATCATCAACGACATCCTCGACTTCTCCAAGGCCGAAGCGGGCAAGCTCGCGCTCGAACCGTTGCCGTTCGACCTCATCGCCACGCTCGAGGAGGCCTGCGACCTGCTGGCGCCGCAGGCCGACGAGAAGAACGTCTCGCTCGCGTTCCATGTAGGCCGGGGACTGCCGACGCAGCTCGTCGGCGATGCGGGTCGCATCCGCCAGATGACGCTGAACCTGCTGTCGAATGCCGTGAAGTTCACGACGGTCGGTCACGTCGTGCTCGAGGTGGAGGTGATCGACCGGAGCGGGACCGACGTCGGCGTGCGAATCTCGGTGCACGACACGGGCATCGGCATTCCCGAGGCGCAGCAGGCCCGCATCTTCGAGGACTTCAGCCAGGGCGATGCGTCCATGTCGCGCCGCTTCGGCGGCACGGGGCTCGGGCTGGCCATCACGCGCCGCCTGGCGGAGATGATGGGCGGGACGGCGGGCTTCCGGTCGCTCGAGGGACGCGGTTCGACGTTCTGGGTGACGTTGCGCTTCAGCGTGCCGGCCGACGCGCGCGACGCATCGCCGATGCCCGATCTCGCGGGCCGCCGCGTGCTCGTCGTCGCGGCGCACGACATCACGCGGCGGGCGCTCGCCCAGCGCCTCGAGGGGTTCGGCACCCAGGTCGACACGCGGGCGCTGGGCGATCACGGGCTGCAGCAGCTCCGCGAGGCGGCGGCGCTCGGCCATCCCTACGACCTCGCCTTCGTGGAGCAGGGGACGCGGACGAGCGAGCAGATCGAGTTTGCGGATGCCCGAGGGCGCGATCCGGCCATTGCCGGCACGCCGTTGGTCCTGATGGCGCGCGCCGCCACCGGCGTGGCGGCCGACGCGGCGATTCCGCAGGGCTACGTCGACGTGGTGACCACGCCCGCGCACGGCAGCGCGCTGCTCGAAGCCATGCGCCGTGCGCGCGCGGCACGCGAGCGCGGGACCGTGGGCACGTCGACCATGTCGGTACCGGCGACGGCGGAGCGGAAGAAGGCCGCCAATCGGCCCGACAGCGAGACCCCGGCGGGCGTCCTCCGCAGCGGCCCGCGCGTGCTGCTGGCCGAGGACAATCCGGTCAACCAGATGGTGGCCCGCGCGCTGCTCGAGCGCGCGGGGTGCGTGGTGCAACTGGCGGCCAACGGGCAGGACGCGGTGATCATGTCGGCCGAGGAGACCTACGACATGATCTTCATGGACTGCCAGATGCCGGTGCTCGACGGCTACGCGGCCACGGCCGCGATCCGCCGCCGCGAGGGGGACGCGCGCCGCATCCCCGTCGTCGCCATGACGGCCAACGCCATGCCGGGCGATCGCGAACGCTGCATCGCTGCGGGCATGGACGACTACATCGCCAAGCCCATCGACGAGTTGCGCGTGCGGGCCGCCATCGGACGATGGGCGCGGCGAACGCCGCTCAGCGCACCTGCGTCAGAGTAATCTCGAAGACGAGAATGGCGTTGGCGGGAACCGCCCCCGATCCGTTTGCGCCATAGGCGAGTGCGGGGGGAATGACGAGTTGGCGCTTGCCGCCCACCTTCATGCCCTGCACGCCTTCGTCCCACCCCTTGATCACGTGGCCGGCGTTCAGCAGGAACTCGTAGTACCCGGGCGTCTTGCCGTCGGTCGTGTCGAACTGCATGGCGTTCACCAGCCAGCCGGTGTACTGCACGCGCACGGTGTATCCCGCAGCGGCCGTGGCGCCCGTGCCCGTCACGAGGTCCTTGTAGTAGAGCCCGCTCGCCGTCTTGGTCATCGAGGCGATGTCGACATGCAACGCCGTGGCGTAGGATGTCGTGGCCGGATCGGCGGTGTACACGCTCGTGTCGACCGCGGTCGTGCCCGCGTTGGTGCCATTGCAGCCGGCGAGCAAAAGGACGGCGGACGCGAGCAGGAGGTGGTGGACGGCACGCATGGCTTTACGGGCAGGAGAGGGAAGAACGGCACGGCCGAGCCGAGCGCATGGTAAATTGCATCGATGCCGCCCCGAAAGGGCAGGGGGCGCGCCGCGAAGGGTCAGGGATCCTGATACCCGCTCGCCGCGAAAAGTGCGCCTGGTCAGTTGATCGCGTCGCGGTAGGCGTGTTCGAGCGTCGCCAGCGTGACGGGCACAAGCGTGGCGAGTGCGTCGCGCGCGGCGGCCGCGTCGCTCATGCGCTGTTCCCGGGCCGCCATCTCGACCGAGCGCGCCCGGGCAGCCAGCTGAGCGGCGCCGATCGAGCCGCACGCCCCCTTGAACTTGTGCGCGGCCTCGCGCAGGCGATGCGCATCGCCTGCATCCAGTGCGGCCTGCAGCAGGTCGCCCACCTCCTCGGCCTCCGACCGAAAGACCGCCAGCAGGTCGGCGATCAGCGTCTTGCGCGCGCCGCGCGCCTGCATCGCCTTGAGCGAGTCGATGATCTTGAGGTCGATGCTGCCATCGAGACCGGGATCGTGCGCCAGGACGCTCGCCGACGAGGTGAGAGCCGGGTGCGCCGCGAGCGAGGGCGGCATGGAGAGGCCGCCTGGCAGCGTGCGCGGGCCCATCGCGACGGCCGGCGGCGCGTCCACCAGGCGGCTGGCGAGAAAGCGCCGCAGGATCGCGTCGATGTCGTCGGTGTGCACCGGCTTTGCCACGTAGTCGTTCATGCCCGCATCGAGGCAGCGCTGCCGGTCGCCCGGCATGACGTTGGCGGTCATCGCCACCACGGGCACGGCGTGGCTCGGCGTGCGGCGCAACCGGCGCGTGGCCTCGTAGCCGTCGCACTCCGGCATCTGGCAATCCATGAACACGAGGTCGTACGGCACCTGCGACAGCGAGTCGAGCGCCTCCAGCCCGTTGGCCACGACGTCGACGCGGCAGCCCAGCATCTGCAGCATGTGCTGCGCCACCTGCTGGTTGATGATGTTGTCTTCGGCCACCAGCACGCGCGGCGCTTCGCGCCAGTGCGGGGCGGCGGTATCGGGTTCGTCGGCCAGCAGCGCCCGTGGCTCGGGTTGCTGGTGCTGGTGCACCTTCTGCCACGCGGCGGCCACATGGCCGGCGAGCAGCGATTGGCGCACGGGCGTGTGGATCAGGCCGGCGGCGCCGGCTGCGTCGAGCGCCGCCTGCGGTGGACTCGCGCCGAGTGGCGCGAAGACGAGCACCACCGGGGCCGGCGTGGCGCCACGGTTGCGGATGGCGCGTGCCGCCTGCAGCGGTTCGGCGTCCGGGCAGTCGTGCTGCACGAAGACGAGCCGGTGCATCCCCGGCACGGCGTCCAGGCGCGCGAGCGCCTCGGCCAGCGACGCCACGCCGTCGCAGGCGATGCCGAGGCCGCCGAGCTGCAGCGCGAAGATGGCGCGATTCTCGGCATTGGCGTCGATCACCAGCGCGCGGTGGCACACGATCTCGTCGAGGCAGAGCGCAGGCCGGCACGGCGCGCTTGCGCTCACCGCGAGGCGCACGGTGAACCAGAAGACGCTGCCTTCCCCGGGCGTGGATCGCACGCCGATGGTGCCGCCCATCAGGTGCACCAGCTCCTTGCAGATGGCGAGTCCGAGCCCGGTGCCGCCGTATCGACGCGTCGTGCCCGCATCGGCCTGCACGAACGGCTCGAACAGCCGCTCCAGCGTGTCGGGGGCGATGCCGATGCCGGTGTCCGACACCTCGCATCGCAGCATGGCGTGCTCGTCGTCCATCGCGTCGACGCTGGCCCGCACGGTGATGAGGCCAGCGGGCGTGAACTTCACCGCATTGCCGATCAGGTTCGACAACACCTGCCCGAAGCGCCCGGGGTCGCCGCACATCACGTTCGGCACGCCGGCGGCGATCAGGGTGTGGACGCGCAAGCGCCCCGCGTCGGGGCGCACGGCGAGCAGTTCCACGATCTGCTCGATGGTCTCGTGCACGTCGAACTCCACCGACTCGAGCTGCAGGCGGCGGCTGTCCATCTTGGCGAAATCGAGCACGTCGTTCAGGAGCGAGAGCAGACGCTCGGCCGACTTGCGCAGCGAACCCGCAATGGCCCGCTGCTCGTCGGTCAGCGGCGTTCCGAGCAGCACGCCGGCCAGTCCGATGACGCCGTTGAGCGGCGTGCGGATTTCGTGGCTCACCGACGCGAGAAAGGCGCTCCGCTGCTGGATGATGGCGTGCGCGTGTCCGCTGGCGAAGGTGAGTTCGTTGACCAGCGCTTCCGCCTGCTGGGCCTGCGCGTGCGCATCGGCGCGCGCCTGCTCCGTTTCACGCAGGTAGATCTCGAGCGCCTGCTCGCGCCGGCGGCGGTCGGTGACATCGCGCACCGTCACCAGCCAGCGCGACGAAACGCCCGTGTCGTCGGCGAGCGGCGAGACCGACCATTCGCCCCATCGCACGCCGTCGGTTCGGGAGACGGGGCATTCGAGCAGCGCGGACATGCCCGACTCGAGCGCCGTCATGAGGCGCCGGCGCGCCACCTCGTCGCCGGCGTCGCGCAGCAGGGTCGGCAGCGACGGCCGTGCGTCGAGCGGCCTGGCGAAGAACCCATGGGCGGCGTCATTGCTCCACGAGACCACGATGTCGTCGAGTGCCGCCTCGAGGAGCAATGCCGGGTCGGCCGAAGCCGTGAGCGCGAGGGCCAGCGCGTCCGTCGCGAACATGCCGCCCGACAGCCGCCGCGTCGACAGGCTGTCGCGCCGCGGTCGCGGGCCGTCGCTCGGCGCGGTCACGTCGGACGAACCATCAAGTGGAGCAGGGAGAGTGCCTGCTGGCGCACCTCGGGGTCGTCGTGGTGCACGAGCGGGCTCAGGTCGCCGGCCGTCATGCGGAGACCGGTGGTGCGCGCCGCGACGAGGAGGGCGTCGAGCAGGCCGCGCGGATTCGCGGTGCGCACGCGGCGGGCGATCTGCGGCACGTCGGGCATGTCGCCGTCGAGGCAGAGCGCGCAGAGCACGTCGCTCGAGCCGCAGCGCGAGAGGATCAGCCGGATCACCGAGTCGCGCCGGGCGGCGGCGGACCGCACAATCGCCTCGCGCACCTCGATCCAATTGTTGTCGCGCAGCGCGGCGCGCCACAGCTCGATGGTGGCCGCGACGTGCGACACGATGCGCACGACCCAGGTCTTCACTAGCCGGCAGGCCGAGTACAGCGAGTAGAGGTTCTCCGAGGGCAGCGCCTTGTACGCGATGAGCGCGTCGATGGCACGCCGAATCTCGGGACGCACTTGCAGTTCGTCCGTACGGCCCGTGGCCTGCGCGGCGATGGTCATCAGACCGCTCACTTGCTCGTGCGTGAGGCGCGGCTCCACCGTTGGCGCGGCCGCCGGAGTCGGACCGGCATCGGAGCGGTTGGTCGCCGAGGTCGTCGCCACGCCATGCGGGCCGAAGGCGGCCGGCGAGGCCAGTACGACCGGCGATGCCGGCGATGCCGGCGATGCCGGCGATGCCGGCAATGACTGCGACGCGAACGGCGCCTGCGTTGGCTGCACCACGGGCGGGGCCACCGGTCCTGCGGGCAGCGGCTCGCCACGAGGCGTCGCAGCGGACGCCGGCGGAGCCGTCGCAGAGGGTACCTCGGCGCGGATGGGCGTGCTGGCGATCGCGACGATCGCCGCCGGCGCGCGCGTCTCGTCGCCGATCGCGGGCGGTCCCGCGCGCACGGTGCCAGCCGCCGGTTCGGCCAGCGGCGCCGGGTACACACCCGTGAACTGCGTCACGGCTGGCAGCACGGCCAGGCGCGACTGGATCAACGCCCGCACGGGAGTGGCCCGGAAGACGGCGAGCGGCGCCAGCGCGGCGCCATCGGTCTGCTCGCGCAGCCAGCGGCGCAACGGCTCGAGTACCTGCGTGACCGGCACGGGATGCACCACCGACACCTTGCCACCGAGCACGACGCGCCCCTTCCGGGTCGGCCAGAGTCCCCCGACCGACAGGCGGTCGAGGAGTGGGGTCCAGCAGACCCCGTCGCGCTCGGCATCGCGCATGGCGCGGGCATACAGGTGCAGTCGCCAGCCTTCCTTCCCCGCGAGCCATGCGGCAAGCGATCCATCGAGGAGCGCCATCGGCACGCGCTCGTCGTGATGGTTGATCCAGCCGCGCAGCCGGGCGTCGGCGTCAGTCGCGCCGCGAGCCGCCGCCATGGTGTCTTCGACGCGTTCCTGCGGGCCGCCCGCCTCTGCCGCAATGGCGGGGACGGGTGTGCTCGTTGGCGCCGTGCGGTACGGAAGGGGCACTGGTCTCGAGGGTAACGGTACTCTCTGAGTGTCGGACCGCCACGCGGCTTTCTTTATCGGGCCGCGTGTTCGGTTTGACGCGGCAGGCGCCGATACTGTAGCCATCGCCGCCGGAGTTCCATGACTGCCTCCAAGACCACGACCTTCCCCAATGCCTCCACCGCGGATCGTCCGCCCGCCTCGCGTCCGCGACGGGTGCATATGATCCTGCGCGACGGGGCGATGCTCGACGGCCGGATCGTCATTGCCGATGGACAAACGCTGGCGTTCCATCTCGGCAGCCGCAAAGGAGGCTGGGTCAGCATTCTGGACGCGGTCTGGGCCGCGGATGACGAACACGTGCCGCACGTCCTGCTCCAGGCCGACCATCTGGCGCTCGCCGCCTCGAGCGATCGCGACATCCCCGTGGTGACCGGCACGGCGGTCGCGGTGCAGCGCCGCGTGCAGATCACGCTCGAGAACGACGTGCGTCTGCAGGGATGCCTCTTGCTCGCCGAGGGGCAGCGGCTGTGCGACTACCTGCACGCCGTGGGCAAGTTTCTGCCGATCGCCGGCACGACGCGGATGAGCGATGGCGCGGAGCCCGGCGACATCGCGCTGAACGGTGCCGCGATCCGGCTGGTGCGCGACCTCGCCGTGAGCGAAGCGAGCGAGACCGTGCCCCCCGCAGCCGTCGACGAGGCATACCGCGTGTTTCTGATCGACGGCGTGCCGGTCACGCGCCAAGTGATGCGCACCGACGCGGGCTCGTTGACGCTGCTTACGCCGGGCCGCGTGCCCGACCGCCGATCGAACGAGGCGGGACCGCGCGCAACGCCGGATTGCGGTGGACCCCCGACGGCGACGCCAGCGGCCCTCGAGGTCGAACTCGTTCCGCACACCGCAGAGCAGGCCTTGGGCGTGCAGCGCGCTGCCTGGCACTGGATGGGCCAGATGGCGGCGCAGCGCGGCATGGCGCCGCCCGTCGGGCGCCTCCTGTCGGCGTCGCCGACGATCGCCGAACTCTGGCGTGCGCTCTGCGCGGCCAACGACTTGGCCGAAGCGGAGCTCGCCGCCATCGTGGCCGCCGAGTGCCGCCTGCCGCTGGCGTCCGTCGACGCCATCGACGCCAACGCCGTAGCGCAGATTCCCGGCAAGATCGCACGCCGGCTGGGGGCATTGCCCGTCGCGCTCGTGCGCGGCGTCCTGCACATCGCCACCGCGGATCCGCTCAACCCGTCGCTCGAGCAGCAGCTCCGTTTCGTGACCAAGCGGCGTGTCGAGGTGGAGGTGGCCGCCCCGTCGTCGATTGCGGGCGCGCTCGACTGGTGGTACCCCGACTGCGGTGCGGATACCGACCGCGCGTAGCCGTCAGGTCGGCGCGATCAGCCGGCGGATGCCGCGGGCCAGCGCCGACGCGGAGGCGCCGAGCAGGGCGGCGAAGGCGATGGTCAGGACCGCGATCATGCCGCCCGGCATGCGCAGCATCTGGCCGAAGATCGCCAGCAGGCGACCCACGGGGCCCACCGTGGCGTCGTACGCGAGCAGCGCGCCCCAGGCACAGGCACTGGCCAGCGTGGCGGTGAGCACCGCCGAACGCTGGTGCGCGGACCACGCGCCGAATGCGGCCGCGGCGACCGGCACGCACCACCAGCCTGCCCACCAGGTGCCGCACAGCAGCACGAGCGTCAGCGCGAGGAAGCGTATGAGCCAGGACATCGGTCAGCGCTCCGGACGCAGGGTGAGCGTGGCGCGCGGCGAGCGCAGGTCGGCGGCGCGGCGCGGGAAGCGGAGCGAGTCCAGCGTGCCCGCCGTCCACGCGGCGAGCCGATCGTCGTAGCGGTCGCTGACCGGGTTCCCCGACTGGCCGCCGGGGTAGGTGCCCCAGGCATGCACATCAGATGAGAGTTCCACCACGAACCGCCAGCTGGCGCCGTGCGTGCCGTCGCCATCCGATGGACTCAGGGTCCCGCGCCCCGACGACATCGGGATCTGCGAGCGTCCCAGCCCGGGCAGGCGCAGCAGATGGTTGATCGTCGCCGTACGGATGCCCGACCATCGCCAGCGAGTCCCGGGCGGGCCGTACATTCGCGTCACGCGGCGGTAGGCCGCACCGATGCTCGCGACGAGCAGGCTGTCGCGCGTCTCGCGCTGCGCCGTTGTCCGGTCGTCCCACCAGAGCGAGTTGGGGTCGCGCATGAGCATCGCCAATACGGCCGACGACGGCGTCGGGCCGCGACGCACGGTGGCCGTGGCGCGCAGCTCGTCCCAGGTGCGCTGCGAGAGTTCCTCCATCATGACGTCGTAGAGCACCGCGCGTTCGTTGTCGGGGGTGAAGCGTCCATCCCAGTCGCGCAGCAACGCCGCGCCGCGGACCGCGGCGGTGTCGACGTCCCCCGTTGCCGCCTGGGCCACCGCGTCGAACATCGGCCGCAGGAAGAGGTCAGTCTGTTCGCTCGTCGGATCCGTCTGGTACCGGCGCATCGCGTCCGGCGTGACCGCCGAATCGGCGCGCAGCAGCCGGTTGATGCGCATGGCCCGCCACGGCGCGGGCCAGTTGGCGCCGAAGTACGACGGATCGACCTGCGGATCCCGGGGCTGCTGATTGTTCGATGCCAGGTATCCCTGCGCCGGATCCCTCGACTGCGGATAGCGCGCCACCGGCCAGAATCCGCGCCAGTCACTCGCGCGCCTCGTGCCATCGGCCACGCGATCGCCGCGGCCGTCGCCGCCGCGCAGCGGATAGTGGCCGGTCGACCGGATGGCGATGTGCCCGAGCGTATCGGCCACCAGGAAGTTCTGCGCCGGGACCGCGTAGCCCTGCATGATCGTCATCCACTCGTCCACCGAGCGCGCCTCGCTGGCGAGGCGCAGGTACGCTCCGTCGTCCGACGCGTCGAGCGCCGTCCAGCGGCGCGACAGCCATCGTCCATTGATCCGGATCATCGGCCCGCGGTGCGTTTGATAGAGGACCGTGGTGCGCAGCGCGCGGCCCCCCAGCGCGCGGCCCCCCTGGCCGAAAAAAGTCTCGACCCGCCGTTCGAGCGGCAGCCACACGCCGTCGACCTGGTATTTCGTCGGGTGCCGTTCGTCGTCCACCTGCTCCGCGAAGTAATCGAGGACGTCCGCCCCCGTGTTCGTGGCCGTCCATGCCATCGAACGGTTGAAGCCGATGGGAACGATCGGCCCGCCGGGAATCGTCACGCCGTACGTGTCGATCACGCCGGGCACCTGCAGATGCACTTCGTACCAGATGGACGGCAGCGTGAGCTGCAGGTGCGGATCGCCGCTCAGCAAGGCGTGCCCGGCGGCCGTGCGCCGCGGCGACACCGCCCAATTGTTGCTGCCGACCGCTACTTCACCCGACCCGCGCAGGGCCCCGAGCCACTCCGCGTCCGCAGTCGACGTTTCGGCCGCCACTGTTTCGACCGCAGGCAAATTGCCCGTCGGCGAACCGGCCGCTGCGATGGCCGCGTGCGTGCTGTCGCGCGGAGCGGGCGGTGGGAGCGGGGTCGTGTCGTAACGCGGCGCGCGACGCCCGGCCACGGGTTCGATCGGTTCCTGTATCGGTGCGTTGGCCGGAAAGAGCGCGTCGGCCGCGCGCTCGCCGACGAGCGCCGCCGCGCCGGCATGGCGCACTTCGTCGTCGCTCCAGGCGAGCGTCAGCGCCATGCGCGCCAGCAGGTAGTACGTGTACTGCGCCTTCCACGGCTGCGGCCGCGTGTGGAATAGATGGTATTCGAACGGCAATTCCTCCGGCCGCATCTGCGCGAGGTAGGCGTTAACGCCGTCAGCGTAGGCCTGCACGAGCCGGCGATTCTTCGACGTGTCGGGGAGGGCCTTCCACTTCCGCTCGGCGCCCCACGCGAGTCCCTGTGCGCGCGCCGCGATGTCGGCCCCGAGCGCGCGCTCGCCCACGAGTTCGCTCAGGGTGCCCGCCGTGGCGCGCGTCTGCAGTTCCATCTGGAACAGGCGATCGCGTGCGACCACGAAGCCGAACGCGCGCATGAGGTCGTCCTCGTTCTGCGCGAAGATGTGCGGCACGCCGCGGTCATCGTACGTGACGGCCACGCTGTCCCTGAGCCCGGCGATGCGGACCGATGCGGTGCGCGGCAGCTCCGCCGCGCGCGCCACCGACCAGACGCCGTGGGCCGGATCGAGAAACGCGCCCAGTGGCGGAATCGCTCCGGCGCCGCGCGCGCCCACGTACAGCGCGGCGGCGAGCGTGGCCGCCGACAGCAACAACGAGGCGGCCTGGCTGGCGCGCGCCACCACCGCGGCGATGGGCGCCGTGTCGCTCATCCACGGTCTCCCGATATCAGGTCGCCGAGCGGGCCGAGCACGCTGCCCTCGTCGCGCCGGTGGCCCGCGCCGCGCCGCCACGCGGCTTCGAAGCGGCGCACCACCTCGCCGGCCGGCACGACATCGTCGATCGATTCGACGCCGCGTCCCGCCTGCCAGTATTCATGGTGCCCCGTTCCCGCTCGCTGCTGGTCGCGCTTGAGGCGCCACAGGCCCTTGAGGCCAAAGTACGTGCGCGCCCAGTGCTTGGTTTTCCGACCCGTGAACATCCAGCGCCAGAACCCGTTGATCGTCGTGCCCAGGCGCTGGATGTACGGCGTGTTGATGACGGCTACCGGCACCCCGGACAGCCGCTCCGTGGTGACGATGTCGCCTTCCCCGGCCGCGAGGATTGCCAGCTTGTACGACTCGCCCGACCGGCATTCGACGGTGGCGATGAAGCGCGTGCCGACCTGCGCTGCCGCGTAGCCGAACTCCAGCATGCGGGCAAAGTCGGCGGCGTTGCCGACGCCCCCGGCGCCCACCACCGGCAGTCCGAGCGGAGCAAGGTCGGCGAGCAGGGCGCGCGGATCGGTACTCCCCAGATGTCCGCCGGCGCGATTGTTGACGGCGATGAGGCCATCCACGCCCTCGTCGCGCGCCTTCTCGCCCCAGCGCCGGTTGATGACGTCGTGGTAGACGACGCCCCCCGCGGCATGCACCCGGTCGACCACCCATCGCGGGTTGCCGAGCGACGTGAGGAAGAACCGCACCCCTTCCTCTAGCGCGATCTCCACCCAACGGATCATCCGCTCCTCGTAGAGGCGCGACGATTTCTCCACCAGCGCATTGAACCCGAACGGGTGGCCGCCCGCGAGCCGCGCGATGAGCCGCAGTCCCTCGCGGTAGTCGTGCCCGTGCACGTACGTCAGCGAGATGGGCTGCACGACGCCGATGCCGCCCGCCGCCGAGACGGCGGCCACGAGTTCGGGATTGCTGCACGGGTACATCGGCCCGCAGATCACGGGCACCGTGGCGCCGGTCTGCTGCAGGAAGCGCTGCTGCAGGAAGCGATGCTGCGTGGCCTCGCTCATTACGGCACCGGCCCGAGCTTCCACGTCACCGTCGCGCGCGCCACGAGGTCGCCCGCGGCATCCGCCACGTCGGAGACGAAATCGTACTCCCCCTCGGCCACGTCGTGCGCCACCGCGCACCGGCTTTCGGCCACGAGCACGCCGCGCCCCTTCTTGAAATATGCGATGTCGATCCGGGTGACGATGCCGCGCACCCCCGGCGGAAGCGCCCCCTGCATGGCGAGCCCGCTCGCGAGTTCGGCGACATTCATGAGGGCGATCGCATGCACCGACCCCAGGTGCTGGCGGAGCGCACGCCGTTCGGTGATCCGCACGCGCGCGAATCCCGGCTCGAGCTGCAGCACGCGTGGCGACACCGACCCCGAATACGGCACCCGCCAGGCGAGCAACTGGCTGAACAGCCAACCGCCGGCCGGCAGCGAGGAGAGCCGGCGCCACTGGGCAAGGAGCGTTTGGCCGGGCGTGTCGGTGCGAAGCATGCAAGAAGGTATGGCGGAGACGAGGGGGGGCGGAAGGCAGACGGCGGACAGCAGACAGCAGACGGCGGACGGCAGACGGCAGACGGCGGACGGCGGAACGGTTGAACGGCGGCGCAGCGGGCACGAGCCGTGCACGAGCGTAAATTGCTCCCGCAATCGCAATCGTCATCCTGGTTCTCGGTCCTCGGTCGCAATCCGGATTCCCAATCCTCGATCAACCGGGAATCCCAGCCCTTCGCCACGCCGCATGCCCGACCTTCCGCTCTCTGCCCGGCCCGCGCCGCCCGTCGCCAAGGCGGTTCCGCACGTCGAATGCCTGCACGGCGAGCGGCGCGAGGATCCGTACCGCTGGATGCGCGACCTCCACGATCCCGATGTCACCGCCTACCTCGAGGCGGAAAACGCGTACACCGACGCGATGACGGCGCACACCCGGGCGCTGCAGGAGCAACTCTATCGCGAAATGCTCGGGCGCATCAAGGAGGATGACACGAGCGTTCCCGTGCGGCGCGGCGAGTGGTGGTACTACTCGCGCACGGAGACGGGCAAGGCGTATCCCATCTTCTGCCGACGGCGCGGTGAGCGAGCGGATGAAGAGGTGTATTTCGACCAGAACGTCGAGGCGGCCGGGCACGAGTTCCATCAGCTAGGCGGGTTCGAGGTCAGCCCCGACCACCGCCGGCTGGCCATTCTCGAGGACGTCTCGGGCTACGAGAACTTCACGCTGCGCGTGCGCGATCTTGCCACGGGCGACTGGCTCGCCGACCGGGTGGACAAGCTCGGTTTCGGCCTGGCCTGGGCATCGGACAGCCGCACGCTCTTCTACCTCACCACCGACGAGGCCAAGCGCGCCGACCGCGTCTGGCGGCACGCACTCGGTGACGCGCGCTCGGCGGATGCCGAGGTCTTTCATGACCCCGGGGTGCTCAACAATGTCGCGGTGCAGCGCTCGCGCTCCGGCGAGTTCATCATCGTGACGTCGTCGTCGTTCACCGACGGCGAAGCGTGGCTGGTGCCGGCGGCGCGTCCCGCCGACCCCCCGGTGCTCGTGCGGGCGCGGCAGGCCAATGTCGAGTACGACGTCGAGCCGGGGGACGGTTGGCTGTACATCTGCACCAACCTCGACGCGCCCGACTTTCGGGTGATGCGCTCGCCCGTTGCCGCGCCGTCGGCGTGGGAGGAGTGGCTGCCGCATCGTCCCGGCGTCTTCGTCGAGGGCGTGCATGTGTTCAAGCGGTACGTCGTGGTGCAGGAGCGCCGGCGCGGCCTGCGCACGCTCCGGGTCGTGGACCTGGAGCAGGGCGGCGCGCACGACATCGAGTTCCCGCAGGCGGCCTACGGCATCCACGTGGCGTCCAATCCCGAGTTCGATGTGGCGGAGCTCCGCTTCACCTATTCGTCCCTCGTGACGCCCGACACCGTGTTCGACTACGACCTGCGCGCCCGCACGCGCACCGTGCGCAAGAAAGAGGAGGTGCTGGGCGGATACGACGAGACGGCGTACGCCATCGAGCGTCTCGAAGCCACGGCGCGCGACGGCACGCGCGTCCCGATCTCCCTCGTGTACCGCACACCGTTCGCGCGCGACGGGTCGCGGCCGCTCCTGCTGTATGCGTACGGCTCCTACGGCTACACCATGGAGCCCACGTTCAGCTCGGTGCGGGTCTCGCTCCTCGACCGCGGCGTCGCGTTCGCCATTGCGCATGTGCGCGGCGGACAGGAAATGGGGCGCGCCTGGTACGACGACGGCAAGATGATGAAGAAGATGAACACCTTCACCGACTTCATCGATGTCGCAGAGCACCTCGTGCGCGAGCGGTACACCGCGAGCGACCGGCTGGCCGCCAATGGCGGCAGCGCGGGCGGCCTGCTCATGGGCGTGGTCGCCAACCTGCGTCCCGACCTGTTCCGCACCATCGTGGCCGACGTGCCGTTCGTCGACGTCATCAACACCATGCTCGACGACGCGATTCCCCTCACGGCGCAGGAGTGGCTGCAATGGGGCAATCCACGCGACGCGGACGCGTACGCGTGCATGCGTCGGTACTCGCCATACGACAACGTCGCGGTGCAGGCCTATCCGCGCCTGCTCGTGACCAGTGGCGTCAACGATTCGCGGGTCGCCTGCTGGGAGCCCGCCAAGTGGGTGGCGAAGCTGCGCGCCAGCAAGACCGACACGCGGCCGCTGCTGCTCAGGATGAACATGGGTGCAGGCCACGGCGGCGCGAGCGGACGATATGAGCGCCTGCGGGAGATCGCGTTCCGCTACGCCTTCGTGCTGAGCGCGGATTAGCGCGCATCCTGCCGATACTCCGATCGATGACTCCGCACCCAACCGTCCAGCAATCGTCGCTGCCGCGCGCGCGGCCGCGCGCGTTGCCGTTCGCACTCGGCGCGGCGATGCTCGCCGCGGCGATGCTCGCCGCGGCGACGCTCGGCGCGCGCGCCGCGTCCGCGCAGGATCGCTTCACGCTGGGCTCGCCATCGCGCACGGTCGCCGAGGCGCAGGGGCGTCCGCCCATGGTGGAGCGCCTGCGTTCGCAGGGCTACGAGGTCTGGCGCTACGGCGAAAGCTGGGTGCGCGTGAGCTATGAATCCGATCGCGTCACCGGCTGGTGGAATGCCGACGGCACGCTGAAGGTCGAACTGCGCGCCGGCCCCGACGTGACGCGCGCCACGGCGTTCGCCGTCGGCTCGAGCGGGGACGACCTGGTCCGCCTGCAGGGCACGCCGCGGGGAATCATGCCGAATCCCGAAAACGGCCTCGCGCTCTGGCGGTATGGCAATGCCATCGTGCGCGTGGCGCTCACCGATGGGCGCGTGGTCTCGTGGGACGACCCCGCGCGCGTGCTGCGTGCGCGCTGCGCGTCGTCGGAGGACTACGCCTGCGCCACCGCCGATGCCTACGCCGGACGGAGCGTGCCGCCGTCGTCCGCGCCGCCGTCGAACGACGATCCGCTGTCTGGCGCACGTCCCGTCGCGCCACCACAGCTCGACGCCACGATCCGATTCGAAGACGAGGGCGCCGACGGCGTGCTCGACGGCGACGAGCACGCCGAGGTGCGCGTGACGGTGCGCAATCGCGGGCGTGGCCCGGCGTACGGCTTGGCTCTGGAACTCTCCACCCCCGACGCGCGCGGCGTCGAGTTGGGTGGCGCCGCGCGGCTCGATGCCCTGATGCCGGGCGACTCGGCCACGCTGCGCGTGCGGTTGTCCGCGCCGGCATCGCTGCGCGATGGCCGCCTCCTCATCGACGTGCGGGTGCGCGAACGCAACGGGTTCGATCTCGACCCGCCGCGGCGCCTCGACGTGACGACGCGCGCCTTCCGGCCGCCGCGCCTCGTGCTCGACGGAGTCGTCGTCCGCGACCAGACGGGGGATGGACGCATCGCGCCGCGTGAAATCGTCGAGTTCCGCGTGCGCGTGGCCAACCGCGGGGCGGGGGAGGCGCGCGACGTGCGCGCCGAACTGCGCCTGGGACCGGAGGTCTTTCTCACGCCCGACTCGCCGCGCCGCGCCGCGTTCGGCGTGATGCGCCCGGGCGACGTGCGCGATCTCGTCTTCAGCGCGTTCACCAACAGCCGCGCCAAGGACTTTCCCGTGGCCGTCGCGCTGCGCGAGGCGCGCGAGCGGTTCGACACGGTGCTCGTGCTGCCGCTCGCCCTCGACCGCCCCATCGCGTCGAGCCAGGTGATTGTGGAACGCACGCGCGGTGGCGAGACGCCGGCGCCACCGCCCCTCGTGGTCGACGTCGACACCGGCGTGCCGCGGTCGCGTGGCGCCAACGGCAACGCGGTGGCCGTGGTGCTCGGCGTCGAGCGCTACGACCGCCTGCCCGGCGTCAGCTTCGCGGCGCGCGATGCGTCGACCTTTCGCGAGTACGCGGTGAAGACCTTCGGCGTGCGCGACGATCCGGAACACCTCTTTTACGGTATCGATGCCGATGTCACGGGCACTGCCCTCCGCAAGCTGTTCGGCGCCGACGGCTGGCTCGCCCGGCGCGTGACCCGCGAGACCGACGTTGTCGTCTACTGGGCCGGCCATGGCGGGCCCGATCTCGCGACGCGCGCGCCGTTCCTCCTGCCGGCTGATGCCGATGCCAACTACCCGGCGCAGACGGGATACGCCCTGCGCGAACTCTACGAACGGCTGGCCGCACTCGACGCCCGGAGCGTCACGGTCTTTCTCGATGCCTGCTTCAGCGGTTGGACGCGCGACGCCGGACAGTTGCTGGCCGGCGCGCGCGACGTGGCTGTGAGCATCGAAAACCCCGTGTTGACCAACGACCGCATGGCCGTCTTTGCGGCCTCGGCGGGCAATCAGGTGTCGAGCGCATGGCCGGCCATGCGCCACGGGTTGTTCACCTACTTCCTGCTCAAGGGACTGCGCGGCGCGGCCGAGTCCGACGGCGCCCCGGGCATCAGCGTGGCCGAACTCGATGCCTACCTGCGCCGCGAGGTGCCGGCGCAGGCCGGGCGGCTCGACCGCGAGCAGCGCCCGCAGTTGACCGCGGTCAAGACCGACCGCGTGCTGGTGATGCCGTAGCCGGGCCACGCGGTGTCGCGGCACGCCATCCGGCGCTCGCGCCCATGCGGTCCGCCGCGGTTCAGGTTTGGCCGTCGCCGGCCGATACTTATTAGGAAGCTCTGTCCACTCATGTCGTCCGGTCGATGATCCCTCGCTATTCGCTCGCGCGCATCGTTGCGGCCCTCGTGGCTGCGACGGGCGCGCTGCGCGCGCAGGGCGCTGGTGGGCAAGGCGCTGGTGCGCAGGGCGCTGCGGTGCAGACCGTGGTCGTCGTGCAGCGCGTGCGCCTCGAGGGCGCGATGACCCGCGCGCAGGCCGAACGCGCTGCCGTCGAGAACGCCATGGCCGATGCCGTGCGGCGCATCGCCGGCGTGCGCGTCTCGGGGTCCGAACTCGTCGAGTCGAGCGACTCCGCGGGCGTCATCGGCTCGCGCTATCTGGCGAGCGTGCGCCTCGACGCCGAGGGACATGTGGTGGACTGGGCGCTCGAACGCGGGCGCTGGATCACGGAAAAACGCGGCCGCAAGGAACGCGATCTCGTCTACGAGGCCTCCGTGCGGGTGGTGGTGGCGCGCGATGCCGGCCGCCCGGACGACGCGTTTCGACTCGCCCTCCGGCCCGGCGGGCCCGATCGGCTGCTCGTGCGCGGGACGGCGCTTGCGGCGAACGACGAAGTCGTGCTCTCGCTCGCGTCGACGCGCGATGCCCAACTGACCGTCGTCGCAATCTCCGGCGACTCGGTGAGCCGGCTCGTGCCCAACCAGGTGTTGCGTGAGGGTCGGCTCGTCGCCGGCGTCGAATCGCAATGGCCATCGGCCGAATGGCGCGACAGGGGGCTGCACTTCCGGGTCTCGCTCCCCGCTGGGCTGGCCGCGCGAAGCGAAGTGCTGGCCGCCATCGCCACGCTCGATCCCGTGGGCTGGCCGCGCGACGACGGCGCAACGATTGCGCTTACCGACTTCAACCGCTGGCTGGTCGCTATCCCGGCGTCGCGCCGGGCCGTGGCCCAGCGCACGGTGATGGTCGAGCGGGTGGGGGTCGACACTCTCAGGCAGGCATCGGATTATGAAGCACGGACGCCGGACGAGTGCGCTGTGGCCGCCGGCGCTCGCGGGTATTGAACCACGGCCGACACGAGGACGCATTCGATGAACACGAAGATCACGCGCGCGGTGCTGGTGCTGGCCGCCCTCCTGGCGTCGGCGTGCCATCACGGCGCGCCGGCCGAGGGTGGGGCGTCGCGCTCGACGCTGAAGTCCATGCCCAAGTGGTACAGCAAGCCGCCCAAGGACGACAAGTTCCTCTACGCCCCCGCGACCGCTACGTCGCGCGACCTGCAGATATCGCTCAACAAGGCCGAAGCCGAAGGCCGCCTGCAACTCGGCCAGCAGCTCGAGGTCAAGTTCAGCGCGCTGACCCGCCGCTTTGCCGAGGAAACGGGCGAAGGCGCCGGCGCCCAGTTGCTGCAGGAGTACGAGCAGACGTACAAGGCCGTCGTCAGCCAGGTGCTCGTCGGTACCAAGCCCCGGGAGAGCAAGTTCCAGATCGAGGACGGCGTCTATCGCGCCTGGGTGCTGATGGAGCTTCCCGTCGGTGCCGCCTCCGAGCGTCTGCTCAAGCAGATCCAGCAGCAGGAGCAGATGTACGCCCGCTTCCGCGCCAGCCAGGCGTTCAAGGAACTGAACGCGGAAGTGGAGAAGTACGAGCAGTGGAAGGCGGGGCAGAAGCCGTAGGCAGCGCGCTGTCCACCGAGCGTCGGCCACTGCGCCGGCGCTCCGTGCGCCGGCGCTCCGTGCGCCAGCGCTCCGTGCGCCGTCATCCGAGCGTCGGCAGATACGCCGGCGCTCGGCGCGCCGTGGTGGCCTGTTCGAACGCGTAGGCCAGCCTGATCAGCGTGGCCTCACTCCACGCCCGACCGATGAACGAGAGTCCCACCGGGAGCCGATGCACCATCCCCATCGGCACCGTGATGCTCGGGTAACCCGCGACCGCCGCGTACGTCGTGTCGCCGCCCGTGAAATGGTCGCCGTTCAGCAGGTCGGTGGTCCACGCCGGCTGGTTGGACGGCAAAATGATTGCGTCGAGCCGGTGCCGGGTCATCACCGCATCGATGCCCAGCTGCCGCGTGAGCCGCACGCACGTCGCGCGTGCCGCGCGGTATTTGGTGCTGGTCAGCGCGCCGCTCCGTTGCGCGCGGATGAAAATCTCCTGCCCGAACCACGGCATCTCGCGTGCGCGCTCGCGCTCGTTCCACGCGATCAGATCGGCGAGCGTATGCACCGCCACGTCCGGACCGCGCGACGCGAGGTAGGCGTCGAGCCCGGCCTTGAACTCATGGTCGAGCACGATCGTCTCGGCGCTCCCGAGCCGCGGCGGCGTCGGCAATGACGCCGGGTCGATCACCACGGCGCCGGCGTCCTTCATGGCGGTCATCGCCTCTTCGAGCGCGCGGTCCACGTCGGGGTTGAATCCCGCTTGCGCGCGGGCCACGCCGATGCGCGCGCCGCGCAACGCGCCGGGTTGCAGGTACGCCGTGTAGTCCGTCAACGCGCGGCCCTTGCTCGCCGTGGTTGCCCCGTCGCGCGTATCCATGCCAACCAGCGCCCCCAGCAGCGCCGCGGCGTCGGCCACCGTGCGCGCCATCGGCCCGGCGGTGTCCTGCGACGCCGAAATAGGGATGATGCCCGATCGGCTCCATAGCCCCACCGTCGGCTTGATGCCGACCAGCCCGCACAGGCCCGACGGCGAGATGATCGACCCGTCGGTCTCGGTGCCGATCCCCACCGTCGCAAAATCGGCGGCGATGGCCGCGGCCGTCCCCGAACTCGATCCGCTCGTGTTGCGGTCGAGCGCGTACGGATTGCGCGTCAGCCCGCCGCGGCCGCTCCAGCCGCTGGTCGAGCGCGTGGACCGGTAGTTGGCCCACTCGCTGAGGTTGGTCTTGCCCAGCAGCACCGCGCCGGCGTCGCGCAGGCGCTGCACGATGAAGGCGTCGCGCAGTGGCGTGCTGTCGGCGAGCGCCAGCGACCCAGCGGTGGTGCGCATCCGGTCGGCGCTGTCGATGTTGTCCTTGATCAGTACCGGAATGCCGTGCAGCGGTCCGCGCACCTTGCCCGCCTTGCGCTCCGCGTCACGTTCGGCCGCGATCGCCGCGGCGTCGGGATTCAGTTCGATTATCGCGTTCAGCGTTGGCCCGTGCTTGTCCGTCGCTGCGATGCGTTGCAGGTACCGCTCGGTGAGCGCGCGCGCCGTCAGTTCCCGGCGCTCCATCATTGCGCCAAGTTCGGCCACCCCCTTCTCGAAGAGCGCGTCTTCCCGCGGCACGCCTCGCGCTTCGGGGCCCGCCTCCCCTGCGCCGGTGGCCTGCGCCCTCGGCGTTTGCCCCAGCGCTGCACTGCTCGGCGAACCGGACGCCGCCACCCCGGCAGCAGACAAAGCCATGAACGCACGACGTGAAAGCGGGGAATCCATGCGAAGCTCCGGCAAGGGACCCCCAAGCTTACGTTCCGCTCGGCGCGTCGCGGAAGACGGCGCGAGTGACGATAGTGCGAGCGACGAACGCACCCCGCGCCCCGGCGATGTCCGGCGACGCCCCCAAACGCCAGCGGGCCCGGAGCACCCGCCCCGAGCCCGCCATCGTCCATCGAAATCATGAATCGCGATCCGCGATCGCAATCCGGATTCCAGATCCTCAATCGAAATTAGTGCCCTTCGTCCAACGCCTTCACTTCCTTCACGAGGTTGCCCAGCGCGCCCTTCGCGTCGCCGTAGATCATCCGCGTCGTGTCGAGCGTGAACAGCGGGTTCTCGACCCCCGAGAAACCCACGCCCTTGCCGCGCTTGATCACGTACGTGACCTTCGCCGTCCACGGGCGGAAGATCGGCATCCCGTACAGCGGGCTGCTCTTGTCGTTCTCGGCGTCCGGGTTCACGATGTCGTTGCCGCCCACGATGATCGCGATGTCGGCATCCTTCAGCACGCGGTTGGCGTCGTCCACGTCGGTCATCAGCGTGCCGTAATCGATGCCCGCCTCGGCCAGGATGACGTTCAGGTGCCCCGGCATGCGCCCGGCCACCGGGTGAATGGCGTACTTCACCGAACCGCCGTTCCCCTCGATCAGGTCGGCCAGCTCGCGGCAGATGTGCTGTGCCTGCGCCACGGCCATGCCGTACCCCGGGATCACCACCACCGACGAGGCATACGCCAACTGCATCGCAGCGTCTTCCGTGGAGATCGTCTTCGGTTCTTTCGTCGGACCCTTCGCGCCAGCCGCCGCCGGCGGAGCGCCGAATGCGCCGAAGATCACGTTGCCGAACGAGCGGTTCATCGCCTTCGACATCATGACCGACAGAATGAAGCCGCCCGCGCCTTCCAGCGCGCCGGCGATGATCAGCACGTTGTTGCCGATCGCGAAGCCCGTCGCCGCCGCCGCGAGGCCGGCGTACGAGTTCAGCAGCGAGATTACCACCGGCATGTCGCCGCCGCCGATCGGCAGTACCATCGAAATGCCGAGGAAGAGCGCGAGCCCGACCACGGTATAGAACGCCCACGCCGCCATCGGCTGGTAGATCAGGAACCCGAACGAACCGACGGCCACCGCCATCAGCAGAATGTTCAAGAAGTTCTGCCCCTTGAACGTGATCGGCCGCCCGGTAATCAGCTCCTGCAGCTTGCCGAACGCCATGAACGAGCCGGTCACCGTCAGCGCGCCAAACAGCACTTCGAAGCCGAGCGCGCCGGCCAGGCCGCTGGTCAGTTGCCCTTCGGTCGACAGTTGGCGATACTCGACCACGCCGACCAGCGTCGCGGCGATCGCGCCGAACGCGTGCGAGAACGCGATGAACTGCGGCATCGACGTCATCGGCACCTTCATCGCCATCGGATAGCCGGCGACGGCGCCGATCACGAGGCCTGCCATGATCCACTGATAGGTCAGGATGTGCTGGTTGAGCAGCGTCCCGATGACGGCGAGCAGCATGCCCATCGCCGCCTGCTGCATGCCGCGGCGGGCGCTGTCGGGCTTGGTCAGCGACTTCAGGCCGAGCACGAACATCACCGACGCGGCCAGATACGTCGCCTGGATGATCGCGTCGCGCACCGGATCGATCGCCGGCAGGGCGGCTTCCTGGAGGAAGAGCGGCATCACTTGCGCCCTCCCTTGTGGTCCGCGCCCTTCGCCGGGTGCTTGAACATCCCGAGCATGCGGTCGGTGATCAGGAACCCGGCCACCACGTTCGTCGCCGCGGCGATGACCGCGATGAACCCGAGGATCGTCGAGACCTTGCCGTACTGCCCGCCGGCCGCGACGATCGCGCCGACCAGCGAAATGCCGGAGATGGCGTTGGTCGCCGACATCAGCGGCGTGTGCAGCAGCGGCGGCACCTTGCCGATCACCAGAAAGCCGACGAAGCCGGCCAGGATGAATACGTACAACTGCATGATGAGCGTCATGACCGCACCGTCCCGTGCTGGCACACCAGCATCGCGCCGGTGATTTCGTCGTTCGCGTCGAGGTTCAGCGTGTTCTCCTTGGTGATCACGTGCTGGAGCAGCGTGTGAATGTTGCGGCTGAGCATCTGCGACGCATGGAAGGCGGCCTGGCTCGGCACGTTGATCGGGCCGAGGATCTTCACGCCGCCGATTTCCACTGTCTCGCCCGCCTTGGTGCCGACGGCGTTGCCCCCGGTCTCGGCCGCGAGGTCGACGATCACGGCGCCGGGCTTCATCCCCTTGAGCGCCTCTTCCGTGACGAGGATCGGCGCCTTCTTGCCGGGGATCGCCGCGGTGGTGATCACGAGGTCCATCTGCGCCAGGTGCGCCTTGATGGCGTCCTGCGTCTTCTGCGCCGCGTCGGCGCTCTGTTCCTTGGCATACCCGCCCGAACCTTCGGCGTCGGCCCCCTCGACCTTCAGCACTTGCGCGCCAAGCGAGAGAATCTGCTCGCGCGCCGCGGCGCGCACGTCAAAGCCGCTCACGATGGCGCCGAGACGACGTGCCGTCGCGATGGCCTGCAAGCCCGCCACGCCCGCGCCAAGCACGAACACCTTGGCCGGGGCCAGCGTTCCCGCGGCGGTCGACAGCATCGGCATCAGCCGGCCCAGCGCCGACGCGCCGAGCAGCACCGCCCGGTACCCGCTGATCGTGGCCTGCGACGACAGTACATCCATCGACTGGGCGCGCGTGATGCGCGGTACCAGCTCGAGCGCCAGCGCGCTCGCCTTGCGGCCGTTCAGCCGCTGGACCGCGTCGGGGTAGACCGCGGGTTGCAGATAACAAATGACGGCCGCACCCTCGGGGATGGCGGCCGTCTCGTCGGCGGTCGGCGGCTGCACCTTGCAGATCAGGTGCGCCCCGGCCACGCACGACGCATAGTCGGCGGCAACGGTGGCACCGGCCGCCGTGTACTGCGCATCAGGAAAGGAGGCGGACGTACCGGCCCCGTGCTCGACGACGACTTCGACGCCGGCCTTGACCAGTTTCGACACGCTTTCCGGCACGAGCGCAACCCGATATTCCAGGGCGGTACGCTCTCTTGGGATGGCGATTCGCATGCGGTTGGATGAGGGGGTGAAAACGACCTAAAAAGATAACGGGAACTGACTAATGGATGCGAGTCAGGGAACGGTTCCGTGAACGTCAGGTGATCCCCCTCACACACGCCGCGCGGCGCAGGTTCTTGCCCGCGCGCGGCGCGATGGCGATGTTCGAGCATCTCCTCTGCGACGCGGCTCAGACCATGCCCACGACCACACGATGGACTCCCCAGGTGCGCCGAGCGCTCGTTCTCGCCGCCCTCTGCGCCGTCGGTGCCCTCACCGCCTGCCTCGGCGAGCTCGCGAGCCCCGGCGGGGCGACCGGCGAAGCCGCCATCGACCTGCATGGCCTGCGCCTCATGCATCAGACGGCTGGTGACACCTCGCGCGAGGTCTGGTCGGCGAAGATGGCCGTGTACCTCGTCGCGGGGGGCGGGCGTCGCGAAGTGGCAAGCCACTTGTTCACCGCCCGGGACATGGATGTGCTCGATACGAGCAGCACCCCCGCGTTCAGGATGTCGTTCCCCTACTCGAGCGTCGACGACAAGTTCGAGGTCGAAGGGCGGGGCATCAGCGCGTTTGGCGACACGCTGTACAACGTCGGGCCGGCGTCGTTCACCATGCGGAACGCCACGGCGCAGGGCAGCGACGTCGTCGTGACGGTCGAGGTGCCGCCGGTCTACGTGGGCCCGGGCAAGACCGCGGTCAAGCTCGTGATTTCGCCGCGGACGGTGACCACCGCGCCGGGTACGTCGGCGGTGCTGACGCCCACGCTCTACGATGCGACGGGCAAGGCGCTGACCTCGCCGACCTTCCGGTTCTCGTGGTGGAGCAGGGATCCCTCGGTCGCCTGGTTCAAGGACGGGCGCATCGGCGTGGTCACAGGCGGTGATCGGCCTGGCTCGACGTGGCTGTACGGCGTGTTCGATCCCATGGCCATCCGCGATTCGGTGCTCGTCACCAACGTCGTCTTGCCGGGCCAGATCAAGCTCACCAACGGGGCCAATCAGAGCGCCGCCGCCGGGACGACGCTGCCCAACCCGATTGCCGTGCAGGTGCTGTCGTCCAATGGCATTCCGATTCCCGGGGTCACGGTGAACTTCGCCGTGACGTCCGGCGGGGGATCGGTGAGCGCCGCGACGCGGGTAACCAGCGCCACCGAGGGCTCGGCCTCGGTCTCGTGGACCCTCGGCACGGCCGCGACAACGCAGCAGCTGACCGTCAGCGTCATTGGCATTCCGTCTCTCGTCGTGACGGCGACGGCCATCCAGGCGACGCCCTCGTCGGCCAACTCGTCCATCTCCGTCCTCCCGACGGCCATCAAATCGGGCGGCGACCAGGCGACGGTCAAGGTGGTGCTGCGAAACGCCAGCGGCGCGGTGATGCCGAATGTGGCCGTCACCTTCAGCGGCCCGAGTCAGGCGAGCTTCACCGCCACCTCGGCGACGACTGACGTCAACGGGGTGGCCTCCACGCGCGTCTCGTCCTCCAAGGCCGGCGCGATGCAGATCAACGTCATCGTCTCGGGGCAGGTCATCGGCTCCGTCATCCTCGACGTGGGCACCCCGGCGGGCGTACCCGCCACCATCAGCATCGTGTCGGGCGACGGCCAGACGGTGAAGATCGGCCAGAATTTCCCGCAGGTGCTCGTCGTGGTGGTCAAGGACGCGCAAGGCTATCCCGTCGCCGGCGCCTTGGTGGACTGGGGAACCTCCGTGGGCGACAGTCGCAAGATCACCGAGGCAAATGGACAGTCGTCCGCGTACTATGTCCTGCTGGTCACCTCGACGGCGGGTTCCGGCACCATCACCGTGGTGCTCACGGGCTACACGTCGAGTGCGGTGTTCAAGTACACGGCTGTGCCCTGATCCGCTGGCTGGGATGAAATCTCTGGAACGAGCGGGCTCGGCCAAAATGGCCGGGCCCGCTCTTTGTTGCGGAATGCCAATGGTCACGGCGCCACGGTTTCAGCAGCGGCACCTCGGCGACGTGGCGGCCGCGATGTAACGCCATGCAGGGAGCGCGCGGGAGAGGGGTCAGGCGCCTCCCCGATACCGCCGCTGCCGATCAAGTGTGCGTGTCGTGTACGATCTCGCCTGCAAGCGCGATAGGCGTCCATTCTGGAGCCGCGGCGGAGGGTCACCTCGCAAGCAGCCGCATTCGTGCACTGATAACTAAAACAAAAATGCGAACTTATGACTTCAAGTTCGCGTTGATTCTGCATGCAATTGGGGGAATCTTCATGCAGTATTCGTATGCAACCCGCTGCATGTCGATTGCGAACGGCCTTGGCATCACAATCTTGACGGGTCCACACGCTGAACGCAGGCAACGCCGCCGAGCCTGACGCACACGAACGCTGCGCTCATCGTTCAGTACACGATCCGATGGGCCACTTGGTCACGGCATCGGCTGAACTGGTCGCATCACAAATACTTGCAGCGGCAATTGTCCTCATCTGCCATCAGGTCAGCCGTGTGCCGGCTTCCGGCGCGCGTGCCAAGCATCCTGGATCCAGGTCAACGGAATCAGGAAAAGCGGGGTCAGAATCAGGCCCAGCAGCACGTTGATCCAGATGAGCGCCAGATAGAACGCGCACAGGCCGACGCCGGCGAGGAGGGTGCCGAGCGGGCCGCCGAAACTGGTTTCCAAGGTCTGATCCGGGGCAGGGGGGGACGGCTCTCGTCCGAGCGCCGCGAGCATATCTTAGCAACGTGCACGAAATCGCGAAAGCACTTCGGGCGCTGCCACGCGACCGCTACCTGCTTGCCGTGTCCGGCGGGCGGGATTCCATGGCGCTGCTGCATGCGTTCGCGGCCCATCGCCGCGACGATCTGTCCGCCGTGGCCACCTTTGACCACGGCACGGGTCACGCGGCGTCGCGCGCCGTCGAGCTGGTTGTGCGGGAGTGTCTCGGGCGCGGCCTCACGGTGGTCGCGGGACGCGCGGCCGATCGGCCGGATGGGCGGCGCACGGAAGCAGCGTGGCGCGAGGCCCGGTGGTCCTTTCTGCGGGCGGTGGCGGATGACCGACGCGCGACGATCGTCACGGCGCACACGGCCGATGACCAGGTCGAGACCGTGGCGATGCGCATCCTGCGTGGCGCATCGGCGCGCGGACTTGCCGGCATGGCGGTGCGCACGGCCGGGGTCGAGCGCCCGCTGCTCGGCATCACTCGAGCCATGCTGACGGACTATGCGGCCCGCGCCGGGGTGCCGTTCATCGACGACCCGAGCAACGACAACCGGGCGCACCTGCGCAATCGACTGCGCCTCGAGCTCCTGCCGGCGTTCGAGGCGGCGCGGCCGGGTTTTTTGCGCGCCCTGCTCGATCTGGCCGAGCGTTCCGCCGCCTGGCGGCACGCGCTCGCCGTGCTTGCCGATCCGCTGGCCGTCCACACGGACGCGGGCACGCTGGCGGTCGACGCGGCGGCACTGGCCGATCTCACGACGGACGGCCTGGCATCGCTCTGGCCCGAACTCGCCGCTCGCGCGGGCGTCGTGCTCGACCGCCGCGGCGCCGCGCGGCTGGCCGAGTGGTCGGCGCGAGCACACCCCGGGCAGCGCATGCCGTTGTCCGGTGGTGCAGTGGTCGAGCGGACGGCCCGCACGTTCGTCGTGCGCGCGAAGGTGCGGGCGGAACGTTGAGCCGAGCGCTCTACTATATTATTGACCATGACTACGAGTTCCGCCGATCCGCGCCTGATGGGGCGCGAGGTCAAGCGCATCGTCTTCAGCGAAGCGCAAATCGCTGACCGCGTCGCCGAGCTGGGCCGCGAGATCGCCGCCGAGTATCCCGATGGCGATCTGCTCGCGCTGGGCCTGCTGAAGGGCAGCTTCATGTTCACGGCGGACCTGGTGCGCCACATCCCGCGTCCGCTGCAGGTGGATTTCGTCGTGGCCGGCTCGTACGGCGCGGGAACGGTGTCATCGGGCAATGTGCGCCTGCTCTACGATCCGGAAACGAATCTGGAGGGGAAGCACGTGCTGCTCGTGGAAGACATCGTGGACTCGGGGCGCACCATGCAGAAGCTCGTCGAACTGCTCGAGACCCGCCGTCCGCGGTCGTTGCAGATCTGCGCGCTGCTGCACAAGCACATCGCGGAGCACCTGGAGCATCCGGTCAGGTTCCTGGGGTTTGACGCACCCGACGAGTTTCTGGTCGGCTACGGCCTCGACCACGCCGAAAACTTCCGGCATGTTCCCTATATCGCCAGTCTTGCCTGAGGACCGGCCCTGCTGAGGGCGCCGAGCGGCGCCACGGCCGCCGTCTTTCACTTTCGATATGCCACCGACTCCGACACCCCCCAAGCCTCCCACGAATTTCGAGCGCCGCTCCAAGACCCTCGCCTTCTGGCTGATCATTGCCCTGGCGCCGGTGCTCCTCATCCAGTATGCCGGCAGCAAGAACGATGGCGCCCAGCGGGTGAACTCGAGCGAGTTCGGCCGCCAGCTCGATGCCGGCAACGTGAAGACGGTGACCGTCGTCGCCGGCAAGACCGTGACGGGCGAGTACAAGTCGCCGGTGATGGTGCAGGGCAAGGCGGTGAAGAAGTTCGAGACGATGCTGCCCGGCGATTATGGCGACAAGCTCGACGAGCGGCTGCGGGCGCAGGGCGTGGAGGTGATGGCCGAGGCGCCGAGTCCGTCGATCGCCTCGGTGCTGGTCACCTTGCTGCCGTGGATCGTGATCTTCGGCTTCTGGATCTTCTTCCTCCGGCAGATGCAGGCCGGGGGGAACAAGGCGTTCTCGTTCGGCAAGTCCAAGGCGAAGCTGCTCACGGGCGACACGCCCAAGGTGACCTTTGCCGATGTCGCGGGCTGCGACGAAGCCAAGGTGGAGCTGCAGGAAATCATCGAGTTCCTCAAGGACCCGCAGAAGTTCACCAAGCTCGGCGGCCGGCTGCCCAAGGGCGCGCTGCTCGTCGGGCCGCCGGGGACGGGCAAGACACTGCTCGCGCGCGCGGTGGCGGGCGAGGCGGCGCGTCCGTTTTTCTCGATGTCGGGCTCGGACTTCGTGGAGATGTTCGTCGGCGTCGGCGCGAGCCGCGTGCGCGACCTGTTCGAGCAGGGCAAGGCGAATGCGCCGTGCATCATCTTCATCGACGAAATCGACGCCGTGGGGCGCCATCGCGGCGCCGGCCTCGGCGGCGGCCATGACGAGCGCGAGCAGACGCTCAACCAGCTGCTCGTCGAGATGGACGGCTTCGAGAGCAACGAGGGCGTGATTCTCGTGGCGGCGACCAACCGTCCCGACGTGCTCGATCCGGCGCTGCTGCGGCCGGGCCGGTTCGACCGGCAGATCGTGGTTGACGCGCCCGACTTGCGCGGGCGCGAGGGCATTCTGCGCGTGCACATGCGCAACAAGCCGATGGCCGACGACGTGGACGTCACGGCGCTGGCGCGCAGCACGCCGGGCATGGCGGGCGCCGACTTGGCGAACCTGGTCAATGAAGGGGCGCTGCTGGCCGCGCGCCGCAATCATGACAAGGTCTACATGGTGGACCTCGAGGAAGCCAAGGACCGCGTGCAGCTGGGCGCGGAGCGCAAGTCGCTCGTGATGAAAGACGACGAGCGCAGGCAGACGGCGTACCACGAGGCGGGGCATGCGGTGTGCGCGATCAAGGTCAAGGGGACCGATCCGCTGCACAAGGTGACCATCGTGCCGCGCGGGCGCACGCTTGGCGTCGCGTTTACGGTGGCCGAGGACGATCGCGTGTCGATCAGCCGCGAGCAGATCGACGCGCGGCTGGTGATGGCGTACGGCGGCCGGGTGGCCGAGGAGATGGTGTTCGGGCGCGAGCGCGTGACGACGGGGGCGGCGAGCGACATCCAGATGGCCACGCAGTTGGCGCGGCGCTACGTGTCGCAGTGGGGGCTGAGCGACAAGATTGGCCCGATCCTCGTCGGCGACAACGAGCAGGAGCTGTTCCTCGGCGCGCAGATCATGAACCGGCGCGAGGTGTCGGAACGCACGGCGCAACTGGTGGACGAGGAAGTGACGCGCATCATCCACGAGTCGTACGAGCGGGCGCGGTCGGTGCTGACGGAGCATCGTGCGCTGCTCGACACGCTGGCGACGGCGCTGCTCGACCGCGAGACGCTGTCGCGCGAGGACATCCGGATGCTGGTGGACGGCGGGACGCTGCCGCCGCGCATTCCGCCGGAGACGGGGGCGATGCCGGCCCCGGCGGTTCCGGCGGTCGCGCCGATTGACGCCAGGGTGGCGCCGCCGATGCTGGGCGGGCCGGAGATTCAGCCGGCGTGACGGGCGATTGAGGATCAGGACTCCGGATTGCGATTGAGGATACGATTGACGATTGCGATGGGCGATGGCCTGGCCGACGGCTGCCGGGCCATCGTCATTCGCGGTCCTTCATCGTGATCACAAATCGGAGTGCTGCGTCCAAATCCTCAGTCTCCGCGAGACTATCGCTTCCCCCCGGCGCCCCCCTATTCTTCTAGGCTATGGATAACCTGTCAGATCGCGTGGCAGAGGTCAGGGGACGGATCGCGGAGGCCGCCAGCCGCGGCGGGCATGGTCAGGCGGTGCGGCTCGTGGCGGTCACGAAGACGTACGGCCCGGAGGCCGTCGAGGCCATTCACGCCTGCGGCGTGGATGACGTCGGCGAGAACCGGGTGCAGGAGGCGCTCGACAAGCAGGGTGCGGTGCGGGCGCCGGTGCAGTGGCATCTGATCGGGCACCTGCAGCGCAACAAGGTGAAGGCGCTGGATCACTTCTGGCTGCTGCATGCGCTGGACAGCGGTCGGCTGGCCGACGCCATCGACGAGTTCGGGTGCCGGCGCGGCCGGCCGGTGGACGCGCTGATGCAGGTGAACGTGGTGGGCGAGGCAACGAAGGGCGGGTTTGCGCTGACGGACGTGCCGCGCGAGGCTGCTCGGCTGGCGGGGCGCGACGGCATCCGCGTGGTGGGGGTCATGACCATGGCCCCGCTCGATGCGGATGAGGCGACGCTGCGGCGGGTGTTCGCGGGGGCGCGCGACGCGCGCTCGGCGCTGCGCGCGGCGGGTCACGCCGCGACGGAGCTGTCGATGGGCATGTCGGGGGATTTCGAGGTGGCGGTCGAGGAAGGGGCCACCATCGTCCGGCTGGGAACGATCCTGTTCGGGGAGAGGCACTGATGAGCGACGATGTCTTTCATCTCACTCCGGTTGACGTGCGGCGCTTCGACTTCGGGTCGGCGCTGCGCGGCTACGACAAGACACGGGTGGACCAGTTCCGCGACCAGGTGGCCGAGGAACTGGACCGGCTGACGCGCGCCAACGCCGAACTGGAGGCGAAGGCCAAGGGCTTTCACGAACAGCTGCGGGCGTTCCGCGAACGGGACAAGGCGCTGAACGACGCGCTGATCACGGCGCAGCAATTGCGCGCCGAGACGCGCGAGCAGGCAGAGCGCGAGGCGCAGCTGATTCTGCGCGAGGCGCGCGCGGAGGGCGAGAAACTGGTCGAGGAATCGCGACGCGCCGTGCGGCGCATCGAGCGGCGGGTGGAGGCGCTGGCGCGCGCGCGCCAGGCGTATCTGGCTCAGTGGCGCGCGCTCACCGAGCGCCAAGCGGCCGATCTGAAGGCGGCCGAGGAGTCGCCGCCGATCGAGCGGCCGATGCCGGCGGACGACGCGCTCGACCCCGCGAAGGAGAAGGCGCCCAGTTGGCTCGACGAAGGCGGCCATGACGAGGACGAGGACCAGTAGCAGGCCCCATGTCCGTTCGCTTTCCAGGTTCCGAGCATGCGCACACCACGGCGGCGGTTGATGCCGCGGTGGCCGTGGTGCGTGCGCGCACGATGCTGGCGCCGGAGGTCGCGCTGATCCTCGGCACCGGCCTCGGCGCGCTGGGACGCGCCATCGAAGTGGAATGCAGCATTCCCTACGCCGACCTTCCCGGGTTCCCGCTCTCGACCGTGGAGTCGCACGCCGGCCGGCTGCTGGTGGGCACGCTGGGCGGGCGGCGCGTGATCGCGATGCAGGGGCGCTTTCACCGGTACGAGGGATACGCGCTGCAGCAGGTGACGTTTCCGGTGCGCGTGCTGCGCGCGCTCGGCGCGCGGGTGCTCGTCGTGAGCAATGCGTGCGGCGGCATGCACCCCCTGTGGGCGCCGGGCGACCTGATGCTGGTGGCCGACCACATCAACCTGCTGGGCGACAATCCGCTGATCGGCGCGCACGACGCCGCGTTCGGCGACCGGTTTCCCGACATGAGCGCGCCGTACGACGCGCCGCTGCGCGCGATAGCGCGCCAGGTGGCGACGGAGCAGCGCATCACGCTACGCGAAGGGGTGTACGTGGCGGTGGCGGGTCCCAACCTCGAGACGCGGGCCGAGTACCGCCTGCTGCGCGCGCTGGGCGCCGACGTCGTCGGCATGAGCACGGTGCCCGAGGTGATCGTCGCCGTGCAGGCGGGGATGCGGGTGCTCGGGCTGTCGATCATCACCGACCAGTGCCTGCCCGACGCGCTGGAGCCGGCCAACCTCGAGCGGATCATCGCGACCGCCGCGTCGGCCGAACCGCATCTCACCGCGCTCGTGCGCGGCGTGCTGGAGCGCCTGTGACCACTGTCGACGTGACGACCCCCCGCTTTGCCCCGCTGCCGCCGGAACGTCCGGCGGACGAGGTGGAGCGCGAGCTGCTCGCGCGCTGGGGCGACGAGCGGCTGTTCGAGGCGTCGCTCGCGGCGCGTGAGGGCGCGCCACGCTGGGTCTTCTTCGAGGGGCCGCCGACCGCAAACGGCAAGCCCGGCATCCACCACGTCTTTGCGCGCACCATCAAGGACCTGTTCTGCCGCCACCGGGCGATGAAGGGCTTCCGCGTGGACCGCAAGGCGGGATGGGACACGCACGGCCTGCCCGTGGAAATCGAGGTCGAGAAGGCGCTCGGCATCAGCGGCAAGCAGGACATCGAGCGCGTGGGCGTGGCCGAGTTCAACGCGCGCTGCCGCGAAAGCGTGTGGCGCTATCGCGAGGACTGGGAGAAGCTGTCGAACCGGATCGCCTTCTGGCTCGATTACGAACACGCGTACGTCACGTACCACAACGCGTATGTCGAGAGCGTCTGGTGGGCGCTGTCGGTGCTGCACGAACGGGAGCTGCTGTACCTCGGTCACAAGATCCTGCCGTACTGCCCGCGCTGCGGCACCGCGCTGTCGAGCCACGAAGTGGCGCAGGGGTACGAGGACGTCGAGGATCCGTCGGTCCACCTGCAGCTGCCGCTGCGCGAGCACGGCCCGCACGGCGAGCGACGGATCCTCGTGTGGACGACGACGCCGTGGACGCTGGTGTCCAACGCGGCGCTGGCGGTGAGTCCCGATCTCGCGTATGCCGAGCTGGAGCGCAAGAAGGGGGCGTCGCCGACGGTGATCCTGGCCGAAGCGCGCGTGAGCGCGGTGCTGGGCGCCGACTGGGCCGACCGCTGGGACGTGGTGGAGACCTTCCCGGGCACGGCGCTGGTGGGCGCACGCTACCAGCGGCCGCTCGACTGGATGGCGTACGACGAGGGCGCGCACGAGCTCGTGGTCGCGGCCGATTTCGTGTCGGCGGACGATGGAACGGGGGTGGTGCATCTCGCACCGGCGTTCGGGGCGGACGACTATCAGGCCGGCCAGCAGCACGGGCTGGCGTTTCTGCAGCCGGTGAATGCGCGCGGCGAGTTTCCCGCGGAGCTGCCGCTGGTCGGCGGGATGTTCGTGAAGGCGGCCGACGCGGTGATCATCGAGGAACTCAAGCGGCGCGGCATGCTGTGGAAGGAAGGCCGCCTGACGCACAGTTATCCGCACTGCTGGCGCTGCAAGACGCCGCTGCTGTACTACGCGCGGTCGTCGTGGTTCGTGCGCACCACCGCGTTCAAGGACGCGATGATCGCGCGCAACGCGCGGGTGAACTGGAACCCGTCGGAGATGGGGGCGGGGCGGTTCGGGTCGTGGCTGGAGAACAACATCGACTGGGCCATCTCGCGCGACCGCTACTGGGGGACGCCGCTGCCCGTGTGGGTGTGCGATGCCGAGGCGACGCACCGCGAGGTGATCGGAAGCTTTGCGCGGCTGGCGGAGCGGACGGGGCGGCCGTTGGGCGACGACTTCGATCCGCACAAGCCGCACATCGACGGCTACACGTGGCCGTGCGCCGCGTGCGACGGCACGATGCGCCGCGTGCCGGAAGTCATCGATACGTGGTTCGACTCCGGGTCGATGCCGTTTGCGCAGTGGCACTTTCCGTTCGAGAATCGCGAGGAGTTCGCGCAGCAATATCCGGGCGACTTCATTGCCGAGGGCGTGGACCAGACGCGCGGGTGGTTCTATTCGCTGCTGGCGATCGCGACGGGGCTGGGGGATGCGCTGCATACGGCAGACGGCGGAGGGCAGACGGCAGACGGCGGGGTGGCCGAGCCGTACCGCGCGGTCGTGGTGAACGACCTGGTGCTCGATGCTAGCGGGCAGAAGATGTCGAAGACGCGCGGCAACACGGTGGACCCGTGGAGCGTGATCGAGCGCCACGGCGCCGACGCGGTGCGGCTGTTCCTCGTGGCGTCGAGCCAGATCTGGGTGCCGCGCCGGTTCGACGAGCAGGTGATTCGCGAGACGGCGGGGCGCTTTCTCGTCACGCTCAAGAACATCTACAACGGCATCTTCGCGCAGTATGCCAACTTCGGCTGGTCGCCGTCGGCGGCCGACCCGGCGCTCGCCGACCGTCCACTGCTCGACCGGTGGATCCTGTCGCGGCTCACGGCGGTGGAAGCGCAGGTCGACGCCGAGTTGCAGCGCTTCGACGCGACGGCCGGGTCGCGCGCGCTGATGGAGTTCGTGACCGAGGACGTGGCCAATTGGTACGTGCGGCTCTCACGGGCGCGGTTCTACGAGGTCGACGCGGCCGACAACCGGGCGGCGTTCGCGACGCTGCACGAGGTGCTCGCGGTGGTGTCGCGCCTGCTGGCGCCGTTTGCGCCCTTCGTGAGCGACTGGATTCATCGCGCGCTGACCGGGACGTCGGTGCACCTCGCCGACTTCGTGCGCGGCGCGGCGCCGGCGCGCGACGCGGCGCTCGAGGCGGCGATGGCGGAGGTGCGCGCGCTGGCCACGCTCGGACGTGCCGCGCGCGAGGAGGCGGGCATCAAGGTGCGGCAGCCGGTGGCCCGGCTGGTGTGCGTGGCGGGCGACGCGCCGGCGGCGCTGCTTTACGCGCTGGTGCCGCTGCTCGCCACGGAGCTGAACGTGAAGGCGGTGGAGTTCCTCGGGTCGGCCGATACGCTGGTGTCGCTCGAGGCCAAGGCCAACTTCCGGTCGCTCGGCAAGAAGTGGGGCAAGGAGACGCCGCTGGCCGCGCAGGCGGTGAGCGCGCTGCACAGCGCGACGCTGATGGCCTTCGAACGCGGCGAGCCCATTCGCCTGACGGTGGGGGGCCACTCGCATCCGCTGGACGCCGACGACCTGACGGTGGTGCGCAAGGCGAGCGGCGCGCTCGTCGTGTCGCAGGACGGCGTCCGGTTCGCGGCCATCGATCCCGTGCTCACCGATGCGCTGCGGCGCGAAGGGCTCGCCCGCGAGCTGGTCAGCCGCGTGCAACGGTTCCGCAAGGAATCGGGGCTGCAGGTGAGCGATCGCATTGCGCTGTGGGTGGCCGGGCCGGCCGCCCTGCACGAGGCGGTGGATGCCCACCGCGGCTGGATTTGCGACGAGACCCTGACGTTGCATCTGCACGTAGCGGCAACCGTAGGCCCCGACGTACCCTCCGGGACGACCGCCGATCTCGACGGCGTGCCCGTTTCCCTCGCTCTCCAGAAGGTATCCTGACGATGGCGCCACAGAACGCCGGTGAGAAGAAATTCAAGGCGCTCACCAAGAAGCAGCAGCAGATGCTCCTCAAGCTCCTGCTCGACGAGCGCCAGCGCGTGCTCAAGGAACTCGGCCAGTGGGACGAGGCGCTGAGCAACACGGAACAGGGCGCCGATGGCGACCTGTCGTCCTACTCGTTCCACATGGCCGACCAGGGGACCGACGCGATGGAACGCGAGAAGGCGTTTCTGTTCGCGTCCAAGGAGGGGCGGTACCTGTGGCACGTGAACCAGGCGCTGCGCCGGTTGTACAAGAGTCCCGACACGTTCGGGCAGTGCCAGCATTGCGGCGGCGAGATCGCGCTCGACCGGCTCGAGGCGCTGCCGCACGCCCGCTACTGCTTTGATTGCAAGCAGCGCGAGGAAGATGCGAAGAAGTAAACCGGGCCTCTTCTGGGGCGTCCTCGGCGGCGTGCTGCTCGTCGACGCGTTCACGAAGATCATCGCCGTCGACCGCTTGGTCCCGGCGTACCTGCCGCGTCTGGCCTGGGGCGAGCGGCTGCGTCTCACGCTGGTGTACAATCCGGGCGCGGCGTTCGGCCTGCACTTCGGCGCGCAGTCGCGCTGGATCTTTGCGGCGCTGACGTTCGTCGCGCTCGCCGTGCTCGGGCGCATGTATCTCGACACGCCCCTCGTGGCGCGCACGCGGACGCTGGCGCTGGCCCTGGTCAGCGGCGGCGCGGTGGGCAACCTGATCGACCGGCTCAAGTCGGAGCGCGGCGTCGTGGACTTCATCGACGTCGGCGTCGGCGCCTGGCGCTGGCCGACGTTCAACGTGGCCGACATCGCCATCACGATCGGCGCCATCCTGCTGGGCTGGGTGCTCTGGCGCGCCGACGGGGCGCCGGCGGTGTCCGCGTCCGCCGTGCCCGGTGTGGTGGCCGACCGGACGTCGCCCGGCACGCCCGGTTAGCCGCGCCGTGTCAGCTCCGGCCGCGGGCGGCGGGTCGCACGAGTTTATCGTCGACGAGGGCGACGCGCCGCGTCTCGACCTGCTGGTGTCGCGCCAGCTCGGCCTCTCGCGCAGCCAGGCGGCGACGCTCATCGCCGACGGGCGAGTGCAGGTGGACGGCCGGCGCGAGCGCGCGTCGTTCTGCGCACCGCGCGGGACCCGGGTCGTGGTCGAGGTGCCGCCACCCCCCGGGCGCGACGTGCTGCCCGAGCAGATTCCGGTGTCGGTGGTCTTCGAGGACGCACACGTGATTGTCGTCGACAAGGTGGCCGGCATGGTGGTGCATCCGGCCCCCGGCAACTGGACGGGGACGCTCGTCAACGCGCTCATGGGACGCGGGCAGGAGCTGGCCGACGGCGCGGCCAACGGCGCGGCCAACGGCGCGGCCGAAAGCGCGGCCAACCGCGGGGCCAACGGCGGGGCCGCCGAACGGGCTGGCCTGGTGCATCGACTCGACAAGGACACGTCGGGCCTGATGGTGGTGGCCAAGACCGACCAGGCGCTGCGCGTGCTGAGCAAGGCCATTGCCGAGCGCCGGGTGCTGCGGCGCTACGCCGCGCTGTGCTGGGGGCACCTGACGGCGGATCGCATCACGGTCGACCAGCCCATTGCCCGCGACCCCAACGACCGCATCCGCATGGCCGTCGTCGCCAGCGGCCGAGCGTCGCGCACCGACTTTGTGCGCCTCGCGCGGTTCGATTCCACCGAGCTGCTGCGTTGCCATCTGCACAGCGGCCGCACGCACCAGATTCGCGTGCACCTGGCGTCGATCGGGCATCCGGTGGTCGGCGACGACATCTACGGAGGCGGGGGGGCGCGCAAGGTGGTGGGGATGCCCCCCCAGCGGCATTTCCTTCATGCGGCCTGGCTCGTCTTCAATCATCCGGTTTCGGGTGAACGCCTGGAGTTCCAGTCGCCGCTGCCGGAGGCGCTGCGGCAGTCGCTGCTGACGGTCGCGGAGCTTCCCGATTTGATTGCCTCGTCGAATCCCCTGGAGTACTTTGACTTCTATAGAGCCGATCGCTGAATTTGCCGCCCAGCGATACCTGGTTTTCGTGGCGGGCTCGCGCCGGTGCGCCTGTCCGCTGGAGGTGGTGCGCGAGATCGTGCCGATGCGTGCGGCCACACGGTTGCCGGGCGCGCCGGACTGGGTGTGCGGGCTCGTCAACCTGCGCGGGGCGCTGGTGACGGTCGCCGACCTGTCGGCGCGGTTCGGCGTGCCGCGGGTCGGGACGGGGGGCGACGTCCTGGTGGCCGAGGCGCTGGGCAAGACCTTCGGCATCCTGGTGGATGGCGTGAAGGACGTGATGACATTCGACGCGGGACGTCTGGAAGCAGTCGAAGGCGATCATTCGGTGGGGGGCGTGGTGTCGCACGTGGCCTATGCCGGGGATGACCAGGTGCTGGTGTGCGACGTGCAAGCGCTCGCGCGGCAGGTTCTGATCTTCTAAACGCACGCAGCAGCGAGGGGGTTCGGTGCCGACGGTTCTTATCTGCGATGACGCGATCTTCATGCGGACGATGGTGGGCGACATTCTCCAGCAGGCCGGGTTCGAGGTGGTGGGCGAGGCGGAAACCGGTTCCCAGGCGGTGGAGAAGTACAAGCAGTTGAAGCCCGACCTCGTCACCATGGACATCGTGATGCCCGACATGGGGGGCATCGATGCGGTGCGCGAGATCACGAAGTTCGATCCGGGCGCGAAGGTGCTGATGTGCTCGGCCATGGGGCAGCAGGCGCTCGTGGTCGAAGCCATCCAGGCGGGGGCCAAGGATTTCGTGGTGAAACCGTTCCAGCCGAGTCGCGTGCTGGAGGCGGTGCAGCGCGTGCTCGGCTAGCGCGCCAGGCACGCGTCCGGGCCGCGGCGTGGATACGCAGCGATACGCCGAACTCTTCCGCTCCGAGAGCCGCGAACAGCTCTCGGAGATCAATCGCGCGCTGCTCGACCTCGAACGGGTGCCGGGCGAGGCCCAGCCGGTGCACTCGCTGTTCCGCGCGGTGCACACGCTCAAGGGGATGAGCGCGACGATGGGGTACGCGGGCGTGGCGGCCTTTGCCCACGAACTCGAGAGCCTGCTCGACCGGGTCCGCGCCGGCGAGCAGGGGATCAGCGCCGAACTGATGGACGTGCTCTTTGCCGCGGCCGACGCGCTCGAGGGCGGGATCGAGAGCGCGGTGGGCGGGCAGGGCGACGCGCCGGCGCTGGCCGACGTGCTCGCGCAACTGCGCCACGTCTCCGGCGGCGGGGCGACCACCGAGTTCGCCGCGGCCACCGACGTGGCCGACCTGGCCGATGTCCTCGGCCTGACGGGGGGCGGCGAGGCGCCCGACGCGGCGGCGGGGCCGGCGGCGCCAAGTCTCGACGACGGCCCGGGCGTGCTGGTGCGCGTGCGCCAGCGCCACGACACGCTGCTGCCGGGTGTGCGCGCGTTCATGGTCATTCAGAAGGCGCGTTCGCTGGGCGACGTGGTGGCGGTGTCGCCGGCGCTGCAGGAACTGCAGGCGGCGGAAGCGCCGCAGGCGTTCGCGTTCCGGCTGGTGACGACCCGCTCGGCCGCCGACATCGAATCGGCGATCGTGTCGACGGGGGACATCGAGCATGTGGAAGTGTCGGCGGGGCCGGGCCGGCATCGCGTGGCGCTGCGGCTCTCGCCGGCCGACGAGGGGGCGAGCGCACCCAGGGCGGCGCGGCACGTGCGCATCGAGCTGTCGCGGCTCGACACGCTGATGAACCTGATCGGCGAACTGGTGATCACGCGCGGCCGCCTGCTGCAGCTCACGGCGGGAACGGGCGTTGCGGGGCTGGACGAGGCGATGACGCAGGCGTCGCGCCTAGTCGGCGACCTGCAGGCCGAGGTGATAGCGAGCCGCATGGTGCCCGTCTGGCAGGTGTTCGACCGCTTTCCGCGCCTGGTGCGCGACGCGGCGCGCACGCTGCGCAAGGAGATCGAGTTCACGGTCGAGGGGAAGGACATCGAACTCGACCGGGCCCTGCTCGACGAGATTGGCGAGCCGGTGGTGCACCTGTTGCGCAACGCGGTGGATCATGGCATCGAGGCGCCCGAGGTGCGCGAGGCGCAGGGGAAGCCGCGCCACGGCCGGCTGGTGCTGAGCGCGTCGCGCGAGCGGTCGGCGGTGCTGGTGCGCGTCCGCGACGACGGGCGCGGCATCGACCGGCAGCGCGTGCTCGCGCGCGCGCAGGAGCTGGGGATGGTGGGGCGCGACGTGGCGCGGCTCGATGCCGAGACGTTGTTTCGGGTGATCGCGAGCCCCGGTTTTTCGACGGCGACGGCGGTGAGCGACCTGTCGGGGCGCGGCGTGGGCATCGATGCGGTGCAGTCGCGCGTGCGCCAGCTCGGGGGCGCGGTGGAACTCGAGTCGGTGCCGGGCGAGGGGACGACGATCACCTTGCGGCTGCCGCAGACGCTGGCGATCGTGCGCGCGGTGCTGGCGCGGGTGGGCGGCGAGCGCTATGCGCTGCCGCTCACGCATGTGCGGGAGACGCTGGCCTGGTCCCCCGAGGCGGTGCAGCGGGTGCAGGGGCGCGAGGTGCTGGTGCTGCGCGACGAGGTGCTGCCGCTCATCCGCTTGCGGCAGATCGTGCGCTCGGCCGGTGCCGCGAGGGACGAGACGGCGGACATCGTGGTGCTCGAGCGCGGCGACCGCCGCGCCGGGCTGGTGGTGGATGAACTGACGGACCAGCAGGACATCGTGGTGAAGCAATTCGACGCGGTGCGCGACGGCCTGGCGATGTTCAGCGGGGCAACGATTCTCGCTGACGGCCGGCCCGCGCTGATCGTGGACGTGGGCAGCCTCCTGTGAGGACGTGAACCTATGGATGACATCCGGAATCTCTCGACCGTTCAGTTCGACGCCCTGCGCGAGGTCGCGAACATCGGGGCCGGGCACGCCGCGACGGCGCTGTCGCAGATGACGGGGCAGACGATCATGATCAGCGTGCCGCGCCTGGTGGTGTCGGCCGTGGAGCAGATTCCCAATCAGGTGACCGAACGGGAGGAGCCGGTGGCGGCCGTGCTGCTGCGGATGATGGGTGACCTCACCGGGCTCACGCTACTGGTCTTCCCGCGCGAGAGCGCGCTGCGGGTGGCCGAGATGATGGCGCACAAGCCGGAGGGATCGTTCACCGAACTGGGCCCGTTCGAGCAGTCGGTCATCAAGGAGGCGGGGAACATCCTGAGTTCGGCGTACCTGAACGCGCTCGCCGAGTTCATGGGGATGATTCTGCTGCCGTCGCCGCCGCAGCTCGAGGTGGATCTGTCGGACGCGATCCTCACGTCGACGTATCTCGAGTCGAGCCGCGGCGCCGACATGGCGTTCGTGATCGAGAGCGAGTTCTTCCTGTTGGAGCGCAACGAGCCGCTGCGCGGCTTCTTCTTTCTGCTCCCCGACAAGGAATCGCTCGACCAGATCCTCAAGGCGGTGCGGCTGGGGTGACCGCGCCGGCGCTGACGTCCTCCCGGGATCGCGAGGTCCTGCGCGCGTTGGCGCGCCGCATCGATCCGTCCGATGCCGGCGCGCACAACAACCTCGGCGTGCTCTTCTACAACAAGGGCATGCCCGAGGAGGCGGTGCAGGCGTTCACGAAGGCGCTGGAACTCGACTCGCGCATGCAGGTGGCGCAGCGCAACCTCGAGGTCGCGTACTACAACACCGGCTATTACGACCGGCGCGTGGCCGAACTCCGGGAGCGGCTGCGCGTGCGCGCCGACGACCGCGAGGCGCGCTGGGAACTGGGGCGCGCCTACGCGCTGCTCGGGCAGAGCGAAGACGCGATGCGCGAGTTCGAGGCGCTGCTGCGCTACGACGAGCACGATGTCGGCGCCGTCGTGCAACTGGGATTGGCCGCCAAGGCCATCGGCCGGCTCGACGACGCGCGGCGGTGGTTCGTGCGTGCGCTCGAAATGGATCCGTCGAGCTCCGTCGTGGCGTTCTACCTCGGCGAGACGTTGTACAACCAGGGCCTGGCCGACGAGGCGCTGGTGTCGCTGCAGCGCGCGATCCAGCTGAATCCCGACAATCCCGACGCGCACTACCTGCTGGGCTTCATCTACGGCGACATGGGGCGGCACGACGAGGCGCGCGCGGCGAGCAAGCGGGCCATCCAGCTGAACCCCACGCTGTCGCGGGCGCAGGCCAACCTTGCGATCGACAAGTACGACTCGGCCCGGTACGAGTCGCAGATCGCGGCGCGGGGCGGCCGGTCGGCCGTCAACCGGATGACGGTGGCCGAAGGCGACGAACTGGCGCACTTCAACCTGGGGCTCGCCTTCCGCCAGAAGGGGTACTTCACCGAGGCGCTGCGCGAGTACCGCATGGCGCTCGACCGTGGCGAGGAGCGCCCGCTCGTGCTGCAGGCGATGGCCGAGGTGCACCTGCTGCGCAAGGATCCGGCCGCGGCGCTGGAGCTGTACGACCGCCTGCTCGCCGACCGGGCCGACAGCCCCAAGGTGTGGAACGAGCACGGCGTGGCGCAGCACCAGCAGGGCGAGTACGCGGCGGCGGCGAGCGACTATCGCCGCGCGCTCTCGCTCGACGGGCGCTACGCGCTGGCGTCCAACAACCTCGGCGTGGCGCTGTACCATGCCGGCGACCGCGACGGCGCCGTCGAGGCGTTCCGGACCGCGCTGGCCGGCAGTCCGGGCTTTGCGAAGGCGCGGCTCAACCTCGCGCTGCTGCTCGTCAAGGCCGGCCAGGCCCCGCGCGCCCTCGAGGCGTTCCGCCAGGTGCTGGTCACGGAGAGCGAGCAGCCGGTGGCGTGGAACGGCATCGGCGTCGTGCTCGCCGACCTCCGCAAGTTCGAGGATGCGCGCAATGCCTTCGCCCGCGCCATCCAGGCGCGCCCCGAGTTCGCCGAGGCGCACTACAACATGAGCTTCGCGCTGTCGAATCTCGGCGACTTCGACGGCGCGCTGCGCGAGACCAAGCGCGCGCTGGAACTCGATCCGTACTACGTGCCGCAGAAGTTCGCGCTGGCCATCGACCTCGAGTACGAAGATCCCGACCTGTCGGTGGTGCCGGACCTCGGCGGCGAGCAGCGCCTGAGCGGCGAGGTGGGACAGTTCGCGTTCGATCCGCTGCTGCTCGACACGCTGTTCCAGCAGCTGGCGCCGCCCCCCGCGCCGGAGCCGACGGTGGTGATGGAAGCCGACCCGTACGCGATGGCGGCCGACTATCTCACCAAGGGGCTGTACGATCGGGCGACCGCCGAGACGAGCCGCGCCATCGCGCGCGGCGCCGACGCCGCCGACGGCTACGCCCTGCTCGGCGATGTGCTGTACCGGCAGGGGGCGTACGGCGACGCGCTCGAGCGGTTCCGCGCCGCGCGGCAAACGCGGCCGACGCACGGGCGCGCCATGCGCGGCGAAACGCAGGCCCTGATGTTGCTCGGACGCGGGGCCGAGGCGCGCGTCGTCGCCGAGCTGATTCTGCAGGCGGAACCCGAGAACGTGGACGTGCTGATGCTCGCGGCCTCGGCGCGGTTCGACGCCGGGGACCCCGCCGCGGCGCTCGAGGCGCTCGACCTCGCGCGGCGCCTCGCGCCGCAGCGTGCGGACGTGCTGCGCTGGATCGGCAACATCGCGCGTTCGGTGGGCGACCTCGAAGGCGCGATCGCGGCCTACCGGCACGCGCTGTCGCTCGACAGGGACTTTGCCGCCGTGCGGTTCGAGCTGGCGCGCCTGCTCGTGCGCAAGTCGGCGTGGGACGAAGCGGAGCGCGAACTGGTGGTCGCGCTCGACACGGTGCCGACGTACGCCGAGGCGACGCTCGAGCTGGCGAACCTCAAACGGGTGACCGGGCGCTCACGCGAGGCGGTGGAACTGCTGGTCGACCTGCTGCAGCGCGATCCCTACAGCTTCGAGGCGCTGATCGCCCTTGGCGAAACGCTGCTCACCATGGGACGCGCCGCCGATGCGCGCACGGCGTTCACGAGGGTGCTGCGCTTCGATCCGACGCACGCCGGGGCGATCTTCTACGACGGCGTGCTCGCGGCGGGCGAGAAACGCTTCGGCGAGGCGATCGCGACGTGGCAGCGGGTGATCGACCTCGAGCCGGCCGGCGAATTCGCGCGCCGCGCGCGCCGCGAGATGCGTACGGCGCAGGACCTGCTGCAGGTCTTCGGCGGGCGAACCGGGGGAACCGGCTGATGGCCATCGAAGGCCCGCTGCGCGAACTCGGCATCCACGACGTCTTCCAACTGCTCGACCTGAGTCGCAAGACGGGCGTGCTGCGCGTCATTTCGGAACTGCGCGACAACGAGGGCGTGGTGGCGTTCCATGCCGGGCGCATTGCCTACGCGTCGATCCGCAGCAATCCGCACCCGATCGGCGAGATGCTGCTCAAGGCGAACAAGATCGCCGAGAGCGACCTCGAGTCGGCGCGCGTGCGCCAGGCGGAGCACGGCGACCGCCGGCGTATCGGCGAGATCCTCATCGAAATGGGCGCGGTGACGACCCGCGACGTCGAGCTGTTCGTGCGCCGGCAGGCCGAGGCGGTGGTGTTCGAGCTGATGAGCTGGCGCGAGGGGCACTTCCGGTTCGAGGAATCGACGCCCGAGGAATTTCCGGAAAATCCGCTGGTCGCGGTCTCCACCGAGTCGGTGCTGATGGAGGCGGCGCGCCGCATCGACGAGTGGTCGCGCATTGCCGATCGCGTGCCGAGCCTGTCGGTCGTTCCGGAATTCGCCGACGTCACGGGCAGCCATGCCGGCCAGCTCGATCTCCTGCCCGGCGAGTGGGAAGTGCTGACCATGATCGACGGCCAGCGCGACCTGCGCCGCATTGCGCTCGAGTTGGCGCGGAGCGAGTTCGACGTGGCCAAGGTCATGTATGGACTGGTCAGCACCGGCGTGGTCGTGCTCCGACAGCCGGAGGAGCGGTCGGGCGCGCCGGCGGTCGCGGTGGATGAGGACGCGGGACGGCAGGCGACGGCGCGCGCCCTGGTGCTGCAGGGGCTGGCGTCGGCCCACGGGGGGCGGCTGGACGACGCCGTTCGCAGCTGGACGCAGTTCCTGGAGGCCCATCCGGCCGACGAGGACGCGCCGGTGGTGCGCGATGGTGTCGCGGCGGCGGACCGGCTGCGGCGGGTCATGGAGGTGCTGCGTGGCGAATGACGACATTCGCGCGCTGAGCGAACAGCTGGCCGCCGATCCGGCGAGCCTGGTGTTCGTGCCGCTCGGCGAGGCGCTGCGCCGACGCGGCGACCTCGACATGGCCCTGCGTGTCGCGCAGCGCGGGGTGGAGCGCCATCCGATGCGCGCCGACGCGCACGACCTCGTGGCCCGCGTATCGGCGGACCGTGGCGACCAGGAGCGTGCTGTCGCCGAGTGGGAGATGGTGCTGCGTCTCGCCCCCGGCGATGCCGGTGCGCAGAAGGGCCTCGGCTTCATCTGCTTCCAGCTCGGGCGTCTCGAGGCGGCCGCGGCGCACCTCGGCGCGGCGCTCGCCATCGACCCCGACGATGGCTCGCTCGCCGCGGCGCTGCAGACCGTGCAGGGCGCGCTGCTGCGGCGCACGGCCGAGGCCGATTCGGGGGCGCTGTTCGACGACCTGCTCGAAGGTCAGCGCAGCGCGGCGATGCTGCTCGACGCCGACGGCCTCGTGCTGGCCGGCCGCTACGTGGCGGCCGACGGCAACGATCTCGCCGCCGACATCGGCGCGCAACTGTCGGGGGTCAGCGACGAAGCGCTCCGCGCCATGCGCCATCTCGGGCTCGGGGCGTGGCGCCAGATCGTCTTCGAGACCGAGGCGGCGTCGGTGGCGATGGCGCCGGTTCAGGGCGGCGTGCTGCTGGTGGCGGCCGCGCGGCCCATTCCGCTGGGGTTCGTGCGGCGCGTGCTCGAACGCGCCGTGCAGCGCTCGGTCGCCTGGCTGGAGGGGACGCGGTGAGCACCCCATTCGCGCCCGTCACCGAGTCGCTGATCCGGCACCGCGGCGTGCTGGGGGCCATGGTGGTCGGTCTCGACGACGGCATTATCGTCGACTCCACGCTGCAGATTGGCATCAACGGCCATGCGTTCGCGGCGCTCACCGCATCGTTGTACCGCAAGGCGCGGCGTTCCTCGGACGCGGCGGGTTTTGGCGCGACGGGTTTTCTCGAACTCACCGCGGAGCAGGGGCGGGTGTGCGCGGCCGGCGCGCGCGAGCTGGTGCTCGTGGTCGTGTGCGAGTCGCGGGTCAACGTCGGCCTGCTCCGCGTCGAACTGCTCCGCGCGGCGGAGCAGCTGCCATGAAGTTCTCCGTGGCCGCCGGCTGGGTGGAGACGCCCCTCAAGCAGTTCGTGGACGACGCGCGCGTCGAGATTGCGGTGCTGATGCATCCCAGTGGCCAGGTGCTGGGCCAGTATGGCTTTGCCCGGTCGGTGGACGTGATGACGGCCTGCGCGCTGGCGTCGGCCATCCACGCGTCGTCGGCCGAACTGGGCCGCCAGCTCGAGGGGAAGCCGTTCTCCGCCTTGCATTACATGGGGCGCGACCGGCAGATCTTTCTCGGGGCGATTCCGGCGACCGGGCACACGCTGGTGCTGCTGGCCGTCTTCGACCGCGAGAGTTCGCTGGGACTGGTGCAGTTGTTCCTGGAGGAATTCAAAGCCCGCGTGGTGGCCGTCGCCCCGCCGGCGAGCGCCGATCCACCGTCGGCGATGCCCGAAGATTTCGAGCGCGACCTCAACCGCAACCTCGCCCAGCTGTTCGGGAGGGCGTAATCCATGCCATTCGCCGCCGCCCCACGCCTGTGAGCCTCGTCAACTACGCCACCCGCGAAATCACGTGCAAGATCGTCTACTACGGGCCGGGTCGGTCCGGAAAGACGACCAACCTGCATTACATTTACGGCCAGGTGCCTTCCGACCGGAAAGGGCAGATGGTGTCGCTGGCCACGCAGACCGACCGGACGCTGTTCTTCGATTTCCTCCCGCTCGACCTCGGGACGATTTCGGGGTTCACCACGCGCTTTCAGCTCTACACCGTGCCGGGGCAGGTGTACTACCAGACCACGCGCCGGCTCGTGCTCCAGGGCGCCGACGGGGTGGTGTTCGTGGCCGACAGTCAATCGCGGCAGCTCGAGGAGAACATCGAGAGCCTGCAGGACCTCCACGCCAACCTGGCCGAACACGGCGTCGACGCGCGGGCCGTACCGCTGGTGCTGCAGTACAACAAGCGCGACCTGCCCGGCGACCTGCTGCTTCCCGTTGCGACGCTCGACGACGCGCTCAACTTTCGCGGCGTGCCGGCGTTCGAGGCGGACGCCCTGCACGGTGCCGGCGTGTTCGAGACGCTGCGGGCCATCTCCGAGCTGGTGCTGCGCCGGCTCAGCACCGGCTCGGGCAACCGCTAGGCGATGGCGCCGCGCGAGACCTTCGACCGGTTCGTCGTCGGGGCCAACAACCGGCTCGCCGCCGCCGCCGCGCGCGCGGTGGCGGAGTCGCCGGGGACGGCGTACAACCCGCTGTTCATCTACGGCGCGCACGGCCTGGGCAAGTCGCACCTGCTCGGCGCGGTGGCCGAGCGGTCGCGGTCGCGGTGGCCGGACCTCGAGGTGCGCCTCGATGACGGAGCGCAATTCGTCGCTGGCCACGCCGCGGCGCAGGCCGCGCTCGCCACCGAGTCGTTTCTGGCCGGCTACACGCGCGCCGGCATGCTGCTGCTCGACGACGTGCACGCGCTCGATGGGCACCGGGCCGCGCAGCTCGACCTCGCGCGCGTCATCGACACGCTCGTCGAGCGCGGGCAGCAGGTGGTGCTGGCGTCCGACCGGCTGCCCACGGCAATCGAACACGCGGAAGAGGCGCTGGTGCGCGCGCTGTCGCAGGGCCTGCTTGTGGACGTCACCGCCCCGGACTACGAGACGCGCGCCGCCCTGCTGCAGCGCATGGCCGCCGAGGAGGGACTGGCTCTCGCGCCCGACGTGGTGCAGGATCTCGCGGCGCGCGAGTACCGCGACATCGACGCGCTGCGCGCGGCGCTCGCGCCGATCGCGGCGCGGCAGCAGAAGCCGGCGCCGCAACTCGACGCCGGGGAGTTCGAAAGCTTTCTGAGCGACGTGCAGGTGGTGGTGCAGCAGCACGTGGAGTCGTGGCGCGGCCGCCTGCGCGAGGCCATCGCCTACTGGCAGGGCGAAGGGTTCCGCACCGACGTGCTGGCGCGCGCCCTCGACTTGCCGCGCGCCCCTGATGTCGCCGGGCTCACGGCCACGTTCGCGGCGGCGGTGGAGCACCTGCGGTACCTCGAGCGGCAGGCGCGGCAGGTCGATGCCTCGCTCGTCGCGCACGCGGTCTTTCGCGATCCCGAGCGCATGCTCGAGGCCGAGGACCTCCTCGAATGCGCCCTCGCCGGCGAGTCGCCGGCCAAGGGGCCGAGTCCCGCCTTCGCGCGCGAGACGTTCGAGGTGGGCGCCTCCAACCAGCTCGCCGTGCACGCCGCCGACGCGGTGGTGGCCGAGCCGGCGCAGCGGTACAACCCGTTGGTCCTGTACGGCCCGAGCGGCGTCGGCAAGACGCACCTCGCCAACGCCGTCGGCAACGCGCTCTTGCGGCGTGTCGCTCCAGGGAGCGTCGTCGCCTGCGTCAACGCGCCGCAACTCGTGGACGAACTCATCGAGGCGGTGCAGGCCGGGAGCGTCGACCGCTGGCGCGCGCGCTACCGGTTGGCGTCGGCCCTGATCGTCGACGACATCCAGTTCCTCGGCGGCAAGGAGCGGACGCAGGAGGAGTTCTTCGGCATCTTCAACGCGCTCATCGCGAGCGGCAAGCAGGTGGTGCTGACCAGCGATCGCGTGCCCGCCGACATAACCGACCTCGAGGCGCGGCTGCGGTCGCGGTTCGAGGTCGGGCTCGTGGTGCCCATCCAGTCGCCCGACCGGGCGTTGCGCGAGCGCCTGTTCGCGCGCTTCCTGGCCGACGCCAGGCGGACCGCGGGCGAGGACGTGCTGCACGCGCTCGGCGAGCATCCGGTGCAGAGCGTGCGCGAGATCATCGGCGTCGTCGCGCGGCTTGGCGCGACGGCCGAGGTGCGCGGACAGCCGCTCACGGTGGAGTTCGTGCGCGCCGAACTCGGCGGGCCGTCGAGCGCGAGGCCGTCGAGCGCGAGGCCGTCGAGTGCCAGTCCGTCGCCGAACCTCGCGCCCGCGCCGCCGGCCGGCGATCCGTTTCTCGATCCCGAAAAGATCGTGCTCGACTGGCCCGACGCCGGCGCGCGCCTCATCGAAGAGATGCGCTAGATGGCCATTCGCGGAAGCCTCAAGGAGGCGAGCCTCCCCGACGTGCTGCAGCTGCTCGCGATGGGCAAGAAGACCGGCTGCCTGTCGGTCACCCACCGCAACAATTTCGGCTCGATCTACTTCGACAAGGGCAAGATTTCCTACGCCGCCATCATCAACCGTCGCGATCGCCTCGGCGACATCCTGATGAAGAGCGGGGTGATCACCCAGGCGCAGCTCGACGAAGGCATCGCGGCCCAGGCGCGCGAGCGCGACAAGCGCCTCGGCGAGATCCTCGTCGATCGCGGCATCATCGCCCGCGACGAACTGCACCGGCAGATTCGCCTGCAGATCGAGGAGGCCGTCTATTTTCTGTTCACGTGGACGCAGGGGACGTTCAACTTCGAGGCCGACATCCGGCCCGAGGAACAGGACTTCCTGGTCACCATCAACCCCGAGTCGCTGCTGCTCGAGGGGGCGCGTCGCGTCGACGAGTGGAGCCTGATCGAGAAGAAGATCCCGGCGTTCGACATCGTCTTCGAGCTGGACCGCCGGCGCTTGGCCGACAGCGGCGCGGCGCTGACCGCGGAACAGGAGGCGGTGGTGCCGCTCATCGACGGCCGGCGCGACGTGACCGCGCTCGTCGACGAGACCGGAATGGTGGAGTTCGAGGTCGGGAAGGCGCTGTATGGACTGGTGACGGCGGGCTTCCTGCACCGCGTGGGCAAGTCGTCCAAGAACGCCGAGGCGGGCGCGGCCGACGCGCGGGTCGAGGAACACCGCAACCTCGGCGTCGCGTTCTACAAGGCGGGCATGCTCGACGAGAGCGTGCGGGAGTTCCGGCGCGTGCTCGACCTGCGGCCGGGCGATTCGCCGGCGCGCTTCTACCTGGGGCTCGTGCACGTGCGCCAGGGACGGTACGCCGACGCGGTGGCCGAACTGCAGGAGCTGGCGCGCTCCCGGCTCGCGACGAGCGCCGTCTTCCACAACCTCGCGCTGGCGCTCGAGCAGCTTGGCCGCCTCGACGACGCGCGGCAGGCGCTCGACGAAGGGGTGCGGCGCGGCGGCGGCCAGGAGCCGCGCCTCCTGCTCGGGCTGGGCGTGCTGCACCTGCGTGCCGGCAATGCGGCCGAGGCCGACGCGGCGCTGATGACGGCACGTCCGCTCTACGGCCAGCGACCACCGGGCGCGGTCTGGTTCCACTACGCCGCCATCGCGGCCGCGCTCGGCGGGCGCCTCGACAAGGCCATCTCGCTGCTGAGCGAGGGAACGCAGACGCATCCGCACGCGGCCGCGCTGTACAACAACCTCGCCGTGGCGCTCGAATTGAAGGGGCGCCCCGACGACGCCAGGGCCGCCGCCGAAGCGGGAATGCACGAGGACGCCGGACTCCCGCAACTGCACAAGAACCTCGGCGATCTCCTCTACCGCGGCGGCCATCTCGATGCAGCGCTCGAGGAGTACCTGCGCGCCGTGAAGTTCAACGAACGCCTCGGTCCCGACGTCTGGCGCAAGCTGGGCAACATCCGCCTCAAGCGGAACGAACGCGACGAGGCCGTGCGCTGCTGGGAGATGGCGCTCGGCATCGATCCCGCCGACGCGCGGCTGCAGGCCAACCTCGACATCGTGCGGGCACAATCGTGATGGCCGCTCCCGTCGATGAGGCCGGGTTCGCCGCGCTCACCGCCAAGATCGCGCGGGAGCGGGGCTTTGGCGCCGGGAGCTATCGCGACGGCTGCCTGCGGCGGCGCATCGCGGTGCGCCTGCGCGCGCGCGGCATCGCGGACTATGCGGCGTACAGCCAGCTGCTCGACCGCGATCCGGCGGAGTGGGAGTCGCTGCTCGACGCCCTGACCATCAACGTCACCAAGCTGTTTCGCGATCGCGACGTGTACGAGGCGGTCGCCCAGACGGTGATTCCCGCCGTCTGGGCGATGCCGCAGCGTGCGCTGCGCGTCTGGAGCGCCGGCTGCGCCTCGGGCGAGGAACCCTATTCGCTCGCCGTGCTCTTCCACCGCCACGCCGTCGCCCGCAGCGAAGGCGACCGCCTGTCGCGCGTCACGGTGATCGCGAGCGACATCGACCGCGTGTCGCTCGACCGCGCGCGCCGCGCCGAATATGCGGAGAGCGCGTTCGGCGACACGCCCGACGACCTGCGCCGGCGCTACTTCACGCACACCGAGCCGTTCGCGGTGGTGCCCGAGGTGCGCGCCCTCGTGACGTTCGAGACGCGGGACCTGCTGCACGAGGCGCCGCCCCGCGGCCCGCTGCAGCTGATCGCCTGCCGCAACGTGGTCATCTACTTCGATGGCGCGTCGCAGCAGGGGCTGTTCCAGCGCTTCCACGATGCGCTGCAGCCCGGCGGCTTCCTGGTGCTCGGCAAGGTCGAAACCCTGCTCGGCGACGCCCGGAGGCTGTTCGAGGTCGTGGACCTCCGTCACCGCATCTTCCGCCGCTCGTGACCGAGCGCCGCGTGAAGATCGCCGAGTGCGCCATCGCGGCGGCACCCGCCCGGCTCGTCACCATCGGGCTGGGCAGCTGCGTCGCCATCGTGCTGCACGACGCCAAGGCGCGCATCGGCGCCATGGCGCACGTGCTGCTGCCGGCGGCCACCCGGCCGACGGACGCCGTCAGCCAGCCGGGCCGCGTGCCGGCATCGGCGGTGCCGTTCATGCTCGACGAAATGCGCGCCACGGGCGCGACGGGGAAGATCACGGCGCGACTCGTCGGCGGGGCCAGCCTGTTCGGGCCGCTCCTCGCCGGCGATGGCGCCGGGGCGATCGGCGCGCGGAACGTCGAGGCGGCCCGCGCCGCGCTCGCCGCGGCCAAGGTGCGCGTGACCGGCGAGGCCGTGGGCGGCCGCGTCGGTCGGTCGGTCTTCTTCGACGTGGCCACGGGACGCGTCGAGGTGCGATCCATGCGCGAGGGCGACCGTGTCCTCTAGGCCCTGGACGGTGCTCGTCGTCGACGACAGCGCGTTCATGCGCTCGGTCATCTGCGACCTCGTGGCGTCGTTCCCCGACTTCACCGTCATCGGCACGGCGCGCGATGGTCGCGAGGCGCTGCAACAGATCCGCGCGCTCGATCCCGACGTCGTGACGCTCGACGTCGAGATGCCCGTGGTCGACGGCCTCGCGGCGCTCGGCACCATCATGAGCGAGGCGCCGCGTCCCGTGGTGCTGCTCACCGCGTTCGATGCACTGGGGGGCGTCGACCTCACCATTCGCGCGCTCGAACTCGGCGCCGTGGAGTTCGTGCGCAAGCCGCGCGACTCGCGCGTCGACCTCGCGCGGGTGCAGGAACGCCTGCACGACGCGTTGCGCGTGGCGGCGTCGGCGAACCTGCGCTCCGTCCCCCTGCTCGCGCGGCCCCGCCGTGCGCGCCCCCGCCGTGCCCTCGACACCGCGCCGGCGCGCGCGGTGGTCGCCATCGCGGTCAGCACGGGCGGGCCGCGCGCCCTCGCCGAGGTGCTGCCCGCGCTGCCGTCCGGCCTCGGCGCCGCGGTGATCGTCGTGCAGCACATGCCCACGGGTTTCACCGCCGGCCTGGCGCGGCGGCTCGACGACCTGTGCGCGCTCCCCGTGGCCGAAGCGGTGGACGGCGAGCCGCTGCGCGACAACCGGATCTACTTCGCGCCGGGCGGACGGCATGCGCGCCTGCTGGCTGACGCGGGCACCCTGCGGATGGTGCTCGATGACGCCCCGATGCTGCACGGCGTGCGCCCGGCGGCCGATCTGCTGTTCGAGAGCGTGGCCCGGCTCGTCGGCCCGCGTGCCGTGGGCGTCGTGCTCACCGGCATGGGGCGCGACGGCGCGGCGGGGCTGGCCGCCATCCGGGCCGCTGGCGGGCGCGCCATCGTGCAGGATCGGCGCACGTCCAGCATCTACGGCATGCCGCGCGAGGCCAAGGCCGCCTGCGGCACGGTAGAGGCCGAAGTGTCGCTGGGCGACGTGGCGGCGGCGGTGCTCTCGCAGGTGGGGCTGGCCGCGCTCCGGCGGGTGGCGCCGTGACGTCGCACCTGCTGGCGCGCGTCGGGGACGAGCGCTTCGCGTTCGCGCTCGACCGCGTGCTCGAAGCGCTCGACGCGCCGGCGCTGCACCATCCGCCGCAGCGGCCCGATGGCATGCGGGGGACGCTGCGCCACCGGGGGCAGACGCTCGCCGTCTGGGACGGCGCGCAGGCGTTCGGGATCACGCGCGACGGGGCGGAGGGCACCGCACTCGTGCTCGACGATGCGGGACGGCGCGTCGCGCTGCTCGTCGACGACGCGGTGGACGTGGTGGACATTGCGCCGGAGGCGATGCGTGCCGCGCCAGCCGGCACCGATGGGGCGGGACTGCTGGCCGGCGTCGCGCGCGACGCCGCGGGCTTGGTGCGCGTGGTGCGCGTCGACATGTTGGTGTCACGCCTCGTGTCATGGGGCGCAGGGAGAGTGGAATGAGCACGGGAAAGACGCAGCTCGTCACGTTCCGCCTGGGCGACGACCAGTTCGCGGCGGACGTTTTTTCGGTGGAGCGCGTCCTGCGCTACACCAAGCCGCGGCCGCTGCCCGACCTGCCGCCGTGGATGGAAGGCGTGCTCGACCACGAGGGGCGCGTCGTGCCGGTCATCGACCTGCGCGCGCGCTTCGGCGTCGCGGGCGCGCGCCCCGACGGGGCGCGCCTCGTCGTGTGCGAAGCCGCGGGCGACTGGATCGCGATGACGGTGGACTCGGTGCAGGAAGTCGCCACCATCGACGCGGCGCAGGTCGAACCGCCGCCGGCGATCTTCCGCGGACTGGCCAAGGAGTACCTCACGGGCATGGTGCGCCGCGCCGACGGGGTGCTCGTCGTGCTCAATGTGCGCCATCTGCTGACGTCGCAGGAGCGGCTGCAGCTCGAGCGTGCCGTTGACGCGGGGGTTGTCCCGTGACCCTGCCGGACTTCGACGCGCTGGCCGCGACGTACGCCGCCATCGAGCGGCGGCTCGACGGCGGCGTCGCGCCCGCGGAACTCGACGCGACGAAACAGGAGATCGTCGCCCTCTTTCGTGCCCTCGAGCAGGGCATCGCCGACGGGCAGTCGATGCTTGCCGGCATGACGGCGCTCAAGGACGACGTCAAGCGGCTCGTCGACAAGTTCAAGGCGCAACAGGCAGCCACGGCGAACAGCGCCCCGGCGTTCAGCGGCGAGAAACCCGTGGTGCACGCCGACCATATCGGCGCGTCGACGTTCGTCGAAAAGGGGTGGAGCCTCCTGTCGCTGGGCGAGTACGAAGCCGCCGAGGCGGCGCTCGCGCGCGCGCTGGCGCTGTCGCCCAACGATCCGCAGAGCGAGGCGCTGCTCGGCTGGGCGCAGATGCTGGGCGAAAAGTACGACGACGCGCTGCTGAACTTCCAGAAGGTGCTCATGAAGCAGCCGGCCAACGCGCTGGCGCGCATCAACGTCGGGTACATCTGCCTCAAGAAGCGCATCTTCGGCGAGGCGATCGAGCATCTGTCGAAGGCCATCCGCCTCGACAACGACAAGAAGGCCACGCTCTACGCGCACTTCTATCTCGGGCTCGTCTACCTCGAGCGCGAGATGTACGAGGACGCGCAGACGTTCTTCCGCAAGACGCTGGCGCTCGGGCCCAACCTGATCGAGGCGTACTACGAGCTGGGCCGCGCCCACTGGTTCAACGCCGAGTGCGACGCGGCGCGCCAGGCGTGGGAGCAGGGGCGCACGGCGAACAAGTTCAATCCGTGGGGCAAGCGCTGCGCCGAGATGCTGCAGACGGTGGAGGCGGGCGGCGAACCGCCGAAGGCCTGATCATGCGGGCGCGGTGGCGAGCGGTATTGCTTAGCGCTGTGATGCTCAGTACTGTTGCACTTGGCGCGGTCCTCCGCCCCGCCGATGCGCAATCGGCGCCGAGCGGGGGCCTGATCGCGTTCGACGCGGGCCGGTTCCGCGTGGTGCATGGCCCCGGCGATGCCCGGCTCGCGCACGCCCTGGCCGACTCGGCGACGGCCCGCGATACGTTCCCGGGGCTGCCGCGGCCCCGCTCGCGCGCCGAGATTCTCGTCGCGCCCGACGACGCCACGTTCCGTCGGTGGGCGGGCGCCGGGGCGCCCGAGTGGGGGCAGGCGTTTGCCTTTCCCGCGCAGCGGCGGATTCTCATCCACGGGCACCGCGGGGGCTCTCAGGGGGGCTCCCCGTTCGAAGTGCTCCGCCACGAGATGGCGCACCTGGCGCTGTTCGAATTCCTCGGCGACCTTCCCCCGCGGTGGTTCGACGAAGGGTACGCCTCGTTCGCGGCCGGGGAGTGGGGGCGCGACGAGGTGCTGGCCACGAATTTCGCGCTCGCCATCGCGTTCGGCCGGCTGCCGACGCTGGCCGGGCTCGATTCGCAGTTCCTCGGCGGCACCACAGGGGCGCAGGCGGCGTACGCCTTTTCGTACCGGGCGGTCGCCGAGCTCGCGTCGCTCGACCGCCAGCGCGGGTTGTCGCTCTTCTTCGCGTATTGGCGGCGGGAGCGCTCGCTCGACACCGCCATGCGCCAGGCGTACGGCATGACGCTCGGCGGCTTCGAGCAGCATTGGCAGCGCGCGACGCGCCAGCGGTATGGCGCGCTGGCCCTGGTCACCGATGTGAGCGCCGGGTCGGTGCTGGTGCTCGTGATGGTCGGGCCGCTCTGGATCATCCGGCGGCGGCGCGACCGGCGGCGACTGGAGGCGATGCGTGCGGCCGACGCGGCGCAAGCGGAGCGGGAACGCGCCAGCGCGCTCGCCGCGCTGCTGGGCGAGAACGGGGGCTCCGGAGAGCATTAGGATTCGATTATAGTCTGGCGGCGGACCCTGCCGTTGCTTGACACCATCAGCCAACTGGAATAGTCTCAATCGCTTATGGCGAATGCACAGGACCGGCGGGTATCCGGCGCGGTGATGTGGTGGGGGGCGGCGTTGCTGACGCTCGCCCTTGGCTATACCGACCTCGCTCGGGGGGGAGAGACTGTGGCCCCCATCCTGCTCGTGCTGGGCTACTGCGTACTGGTGCCGCGCGCGATTCTGGCGAAATAACCGGTCGGTTCGGCGGGGTGCTACGGGCGAATAGCTCAGTTGGTTAGAGCACCTGCCTTACACGCAGGGAGTCGGGGGTTCGAGTCCCTCTTCGCCCATGTGATGGTTGCTCGCAGACCGGCGGGGATCGCGGGTGGGCCGCGCCGGGTAGAAGGATTCACCGTTCGGAGGAGATGACTGTGAAGGCTCGGCTTGGCCCCGCTCGTTCGATGGTCGCGGCAACCGTCCTGCTCATCAGCGCCGCGCCCATGGCGGCGCTCGCTCAGGCGACCCGAACCCCGAATCCGAATGCCCCGCGCTTGGTCGTCGGGACGCTGCGCAGCAACGACAAGAAGCTGTCGGTCGCGGCCTCCGAGGAACTCCGCAGCCGGCTCAGCGCCGACATTCCGTTCCGCGCGCTCACCGTCCTCTCGTCGTCCGACTACAAGCAGGTCGTCGAGCAGTCCGGGTATCCGTACGACGAAGCCCTGTCGACGGGCGATCTGGCCAGTCTCGCCAAGCTGCTGCGCACCGACGACTACCTGGAAGGGACGATCGAGAAGACCGCGACCGGGTTCGTGGTCAATGCCCAGCTGGTGCTGACGCGCGACCAGAATCTGACGCAGCCGCTGCCGCCGGCCGAGGGGGACAAGCTGTCGCGCGTGGCGGCGGCGGTGTCGAAGAACGTGCAGGATGCCCTCAAGCAGATGGACTTCGAGAAGAAGTGCAACATGCAGGGGCGCGACAACAAGGCGGCGGACGCGATCGCGTCGGCCCGCGCCGGCGTGGCGGCCTATCCGCAGGCGACGCTGGTCCGCCTCTGCGAACTGCAGGTGCGCGTCGGGTTCAAGCAGCCGTCCGATTCGGTCATCGCCATTGCGCTCGAGATCCTGAAGTACGATCCCAGGAGCAAGATCGCGATCACGAACGCGGCGCAGGCGTACAAGGACAAGGGCGACGTCGAGAAGTCGACGGACATGCTGATCCAGCTGCTCGCCACCGACCCGGCCAACACGCGCCTCGTGGACGATGTGGTGAACGCGCTGTCGGCGAGCGGCAAGTGGGACAAGGCCAAGCCGATCATTTCGCAGGCCATCAAGGACAATCCGGGCGACGTGAATCTGATGAAGCTCGGCGTCAAGGTCTTCCTGAACTCGGGAGACCGCAAGAACGGCATCGCGCTGGGCGAGGAGATGGTCAAGATAGACACGTCGCTGGCCGATCTGGAATATTTCACGAAGACCATCGGGGCGTACGAGACCGACAGTGCCTATGCGAAGTCGGCCGAGGTGGCGCAGCGTGCGGTCGACAAGTTCCCCAAGGAACAGACACTCTGGATTGCACTCGGCCTCGATCTGCGCCGCAGCGGACAGCTGGCGCAGGCGGCGGCGACGTACCGCAAGCTGCTTGCCCTCGATCCGAAGGCCCCGGTTCGGCTGGCGCTCGCGATGGTGTATGACGGCGCACAACAGCTGGACAGCGCCTTCATCATGTTGCACGAAGCGAAGGCGGCGGGCGAGGACGGCCAACTCATCGGCTATCAGGCATTCACGATTGGCAACCGATTCCTGAAAGTGGGGCAGACGGCGTCCACGAAGGCATCGGCGAGTCAGACCGCGGCCGAAAAGGCGCCAGCGGGAGAAAAGGCGCAGGCGATGCGGGCCGCGGGCGAGGATCGGCGGTTCGCGATTGGCGAGCTGGTTAAGGCGGTGCCATGGTTGACGTTCGCCGATACGGCGTACACGGCCACTGACAGCAAGAACTCCGCCGGTTTTTTCTATTCGCTCGCGTCGTACTACATTGCCAATCTCTCTCAGGCCGAGTCGAATGTGGCCAAGGTCGCCGAGCCGCAGGGGCCGAGGGCGTGCGAACTCGCCCGCTTCTCGCAGCAGTACATCTCGCTGGCGCAGGCCAACGTGACCCGCGGTGGCCGGGCGAATCCGCAGGCCGTGGGCCAGCTGATGGGACCCATCTCGACGACGATGGAAAACTCGAACAAGATGGTGGAGCTGTACTGCAAGAAGTAGCGCCATCAGCCGGTCATCGACGGACGGGCGGCCACGCGGTGGCCGCCCGTCCTGCGTTTTGGGCGCTCCATCGACAGGGCCCGGTCCGGCATGCCGGGGGTCTCGGAAACGCGGTGAACCCAGGACCGATCCGCGTTCATCGGCTCCATCCGCGGCATCCGCGGCAAGTCCGTGAATCCGCCGCGCGAGCGGAGTCAGTCGTGGCGTTTCCGTTGCCGCGGCTCCAGCGTCTATAGGTTGTGCTTTCCCCTCGTTCCCCCATGCCCACCCGCTTCGATTCCGCCTACCACGCGCCGGTGCTGGTCGAGGAAGTCCTCGGCTTGTTCGCGGGCGCGCAACGCGTGCTCGATTGCACGCTGGGCGGGGGCGGACATAGCGCCGCCCTGCTCGAAGCCGGCATGGACGTCACCGGCATCGATCGCGATCCCGCGGCCATCGCCGAAGCATCGAGCCGGCTGAGCGATGCGATCACGGCCGGCCGCTTTCGCGCGGTGCACGGCAACTACGCCGATGCCGCCACCCTGCTGAGCGCCGGCGCGACCTACGACGCCATCCTGCTCGACCTCGGCGTGTCGTCGCACCAGATCGACGATGATGCGCGCGGATTCTCGTTTCGCGAGGGGGCGCCGTTGGGTGGGGCGATGGATTTGCACGCGGGGGGAGTGACGGCAGACGGCAGAGGGCAGACGGCAGAGGGCAGACGGCAGACGGCAGACGGCAAACGGCAGACTGGAGATGAGACAGCGGGCGGCGGTTGGAAGTCGGCCGCCGATTTCCTCAATCATGCCGAACTCGCCGAACTTACCCGGGCGTTCAAGGAATTCGGCGACGAACCCAAGGCGGCACGGCTCGCGCGCGAGGTGGCGCACCGGCGCGAGCATCGCCCGTTCGCCATCAGTGACGACCTGGTGGGCGCCATTCGTGCGGTGCTGGGGCCGCGCAGTGGGCCGAGTGACTTTGCGCGGCTGTTCCAGGCGGTGCGCATCGCCGTCAACGACGAACTCGACGGACTGGCGCGCGCCCTGCCTGCGCTGCGTGACCGACTGGCTCCGCGGGGCGTCCTCGCAGTGATCGCCTACCACTCGGGAGAAGACCGCCTCGCCAAGCAGGCATTCCGCGAGTGGTCGTTGTCGTGCGTCTGTCCACCCAAGCAACCCATGTGCACGTGCCGAGGGCGCCCGCTGGGCGCCCTGCTCACCCGCAAGCCGATCACCGCCGCCGCCGCCGAAGTGGCGCGCAACGGGCGCGCCCGCAGCGCGCACCTGCGCGCCTTCCGGCGGGAGGACTGACGTGCGCGGCCGCACCGTGGTCTTCGTCTCGCTGATCGGCTTCGTGGTGCTCGCCACGGGGGTCGTCTGGCGGCGCAGCTTTGGCGTGACCCGCGCCCGCGCCATCGCGTCGCTCGAGACGCGCCGCGCCGCGCTGGCCGCGCAGCGCGCCAAGCTCGACGGCGACATCCGCACTGCTGTCAGCATGGAAAAACTGGGGCGCGTGGCCGAGGAGCGCCTGCACATGCGCGTCCCCGGCGACAGTCTCGTCATCACGCTGCCGCGGTCGCCCCGTGTCGTGGTTCGCTGACCGTCCGCGCCTGATTCACGTTTCGCTGGCGCTCTTTGCGCTCGCGGTGATCGGTCGTGCCGCCCAGGTGCAGTTGCTCGACGGCGATCGCTGGCGCGCCCGCGCCCGCGACCAGCAGGTGGCGGCGGCGCCGCTCCCCGCGCCGCGCGGCGCCATTCGCGACGCGGGTGGCGACGTGCTGGTGGAGAGCCGCGAGATGGTGCGGCTGCGCGTCGCGCCGCGCGAATTGCGCGACCGCGCCCGGCTGGGCAAGTTGATGGCGCGGGCCGGCATCGACGCCGCATGGGTGGCGCGCGCCGTCGACACCACCCGCAAGTGGGTCGAGATTCCCGGGCTCTTTCTGCCCACCGACGTCGCGATGATCACGGCGACGCGCGGCGTGCATCCCGAGCCGGTGCTCAACCGCGTGGCGCCGCCGTCGGATGGCCTGCGACGCATCATCGGGCGCACCGAGGATGGCGGCACGCCGGTGGATGGAGTGGAGCTCGCGCTCGACGCGCTGCTGCGCGGCGACGCGGGGCACGCGGCCCTCCTGCGCGACAGCAAGGGGCGGCTGTTCGCGTCGCCGTCGGTCGACGGCGCCGCCGCCCGTCCCGGGCACAGCGTGACGCTCACCATCAACGCCGGCCTGCAGGACATCGCCGAGCGGTCGCTCAACGACGCGGTCGTGAAGCAGGGCGCCGCCGGCGGCGACATCGTGATCCTCGATGCGCAGAGCGGCGAGGTGCGCGCGCTGGCCAGCCGTCGCGGCGACCCGCGGTCGACGGCGGCGACGGCGCTCACCGAACCGTACGAGCCCGGCTCGACGCTCAAGCCGTTCGTGGCGGCGTGGCTGCTCGATCATCACCGCGCGCGGGTGGACGAGGTGATGGACGTCCACAACGGCCGGTGGGAGTACAACGGCCGCGTCATCGAGGACGATCACAAGGCGTCGTCGTTCACGCTGGCCGACGTGATCCGCTTTTCGAGCAACATCGGCATCGTGCGCTTCGCGCAGCGGCTGACGCCGCGCGAACACTACGAGCTGATGCGCGACGCGGGCTTCGGCGCGCCGACCGGCACCACGTACCCGTCGGAGTCGCCGGGGCGGCTCGCGCCGCCCAGCCAGTGGTCGCCGCAGACCGCGGCGTCGCTCGCCATGGGGTACGAGCTGCTGGTGACGCCGCTGCAATTGGTTGCGGCGTATGCGGCCATCGCCAACGGCGGCGAGCTGCTGCAGCCGGCGCTGGTGAAGGAAGTGCGTGCGAGCGACGGCCGCGTGGTCTACACGCACGAGCGCCGCGTCGTGCGCCGCCTGATGTCGGCCGATGCGGCGCACACCATGCGCACGCTGCTCAAGGGCGTGCTCGACAGCGGCACGGCCGCCGGCACGTCGCTGGCCACGTTCGACGTCGCCGGCAAGACGGGGACGGCCCAGGTGGCGCGCAACCGGCACTACGTGAAGGGCGAATACACGGCGAGCTTCGTGGGCATGTTTCCCGCCGACGCGCCGCAGATCGTGATCCTCGTCAAGCTCGACAGCCCGCGCAAGAGCATCTACGGCGGCAAGGCGGCCGCGCCGGTGTCGAAGACGGTGCTCGAGGCGGCCATCGCGGCGCGCGATGCCGCGCTCGATCGTCGCGCGCTGGCCAACGCGCCGCAGCGCCTGGCAACCGCGCCGCCGCGCCTGGCCGCCGCGCCGCCGCTGGGCGAGCCGGTGCGCGCCGACGCCGAGTCGCTGTTCGTGGCCGAGAGCGCGGGGAGCGTGCCGTACGAGGTGTTGCTCGCCCAGCCATCGCGGGCGCCGCGCGTCGTCGCCGGCGAGCGCGCGGTGCCGGCGGTGCAGGGGCTGTCGCGCCGCGCCGCGGCGCGCGAACTGCACCGGGCGGGCTTTCGTGTGGTCTTCGTGCCGGGCGGCGGCGCGCAGTCGCCGGCCGCCGGCACGTTTGCGCCGTCGGGGAGCCGCGTGACGGTGGCGGTGCAGCCATGAGCCGCACCGCATCGGTGGCGCAACTGGCGCAGGCCCTCGATGACGCGGGCCTGCTCGCGGCGCGGCGCGGCCTGCTTCCCGCGCGCATCGCCGGCCTCACCGACGATTCGCGCGCCGTCGTGCCGGGCGGCGCGTTTGTGGCGGTGCGCGGCACGCAGCGTGACGGGCATGCGTTTCTTGGCGCGGCCGAGCACGCGGGAGCGGCGCTCGCCCTCGTCGAGGACGAGTCGGCCACGACACTGCCGGCGCTGGTCGTGCACGACGCGCGTCGCGCGGCGGCCGTTGCGGCCGCGGCGTTCTACGGCGATCCGGCGTCGTTCCTGCGGCTCGTCGGCGTCACCGGCACCAACGGCAAGACCACGACCGTCGGCATGCTGCGCCATCTGCTCGATGCGCCGCGTGCGCGCGCGGCGAGCATCGGCACGCTCGGCGTGCTGGTGGGGAGCGCGGGCGAGCCGCTGCCCGGCGGCGGCGGACTCACCACGCCCGGCCCCATCGAGCTGCAGCGCCTGCTGCGCGCGCTGGTCGATGCGGGCGTGCGGTGGGTGGCGATGGAGGCGTCGTCGCATGCGCTGCACCAGGGGCGCATCGACGGGCTGCGGTTCGCGGCCGCGGTTTTCACCAACCTCACGCGCGATCACCTCGACTACCACACGACCTTCGAGGCGTACTTTCGGGCCAAGGCGATGCTCGTTGGCTACCTGACGAGCGACGGCGTGGCGGTGTCGAACGCGGACGACGCGGTGTGGGCCGGCCTGCCCGACGCACCGCGGCGCCTGACCTTCGGCGTACAGTCGGCGCACGCCGATGTGCGGGCCGAGTCGGTGGCGTTCCACCGGCGCGGCAGCCGGTGGACGCTGGTGCACGGCGACGCGCGCGCCGACGTCGCCTTGCCGCTCATCGGCGACTTCAACGTGGCCAATGCGCTCGGGGCGGCGGCGGCCGCGATCGCCGTCGGGCTCGACGTGCCCACCGTGGCCGCGCAACTCGACACGCTGCCGCAGGTGCCGGGGCGGCTGGAGATCCTGAGCGAGCATCCCACCGTGCTGCGCGACTACGCGCACACCCCCGACGCGCTCGAGCGCGCGCTGCTCGCGTTGCGTCCGTTCACGCCGGGGCGGCTGATCGCGCTCTTCGGCTGCGGCGGAGACCGCGACAAGGGAAAACGCCCGATGATGGCCGAGGTGGCGCATCGCCTCGCCGACGCGGTGGTGGTGACCAGCGACAACCCGCGCACCGAGGATCCCGAACGCATTCTCGACGACATCTGCGCCGCGCTGCCGGCGGGCGGCTACGAGCGCATCGAGGACCGCCGGTCCGCGATTGCCGCGGCCATCGCGATGGCCGATCCCTCGCGCGACATCGTGCTGCTGGCCGGCAAGGGGCACGAGACCTATCAGATTCGCGGAACGACGTCGTATCCATTCGACGAAGCGGCCATCGTGCGTGGTCTGCTCGGAGCGGGGTAGCGCATGCACCACGACTTCTGGACGCTCGGTCGCGCCGCGAAGGCGCTCGGCCTGCCTGCCTACCGCGGCACGGACCGCGCCATTCGCGCCGTCGCCACCGACACGCGCGCGCTGGAACCGGGCGACCTGTTCGTGGCGCTCAAGGGCGAGCGGTACGACGCGCACGAATTCCTGCGCGACGCCGTCGAGCGGGGCGCCGCGGCGCTCGTGGTGCACGATGCCTCGCGCGCGGCGGGCACCGGCGTCCCCGTCTTTGTCGTCGACGACACGTTGCACGCGCTGGGGGCGCTGGCGCAATTCTTTCGCGCGGCGTGGACGCTCCCCGTGATCGCCGTCGGTGGCTCCAACGGCAAGACCTCGACCAAGGAATTGCTCAAGGCCGCGCTCGGCGCGCGCTTTCAGGTGCACGCGACCACGGGCAACCTCAACAACCAGGTGGGGACGCCGCTCACCCTGCTCGCGCTCGAGCCGGGCGCGGATTGCGCGGTGGTCGAGGTCGGCACCAACATGCCCGGCGAGATTCCGCTGCTGCGCGCCATCGTCGCGCCCAACGTGGTCGTGGTCACGTGCGTGCAGGAGGAGCACCTCGAGGGATTCGGCGACCTGGCCGGCGTGCTGGCCGAGGAGTCGGCGCTGCTCGACGGGGCGGAACTGGCCATCGTGCCGGCCACCGAAGCCGGGCTCATCGCCGAGGCGCGCCGTCGCGCGCGGCGCGTGGTGACGGCCGGCCTTGAGGCGGGCGACGTCGCGTCCGGCGCGCACGGCATCAACGGCGATGGCACCGGCTGGCTGGAGATGGAGGGCGTGCGCCTGGAGGTCCCGCTGCGCGGCGCGCACAACCTGCGCAACGCGATGCTGGCGCTAGCCATCGCACGGGAGTTCGGCATTCCGCTGGCCGACGCCGCACGCGGCATGGCATCGATGCCGCAGCCGCCCATGCGGTCGGCCGTGGAACCGTTCGGCGCCGCCCTGCTGATCAACGACGCGTACAACGCCAATCCCGGCTCGGTGCGCGCGGCGCTCGCCCTGCTCGCGGCGGTGGGCGCGGGTCGGCAGCGCGTGGCCGTGCTGGGCACGATGCGCGAACTCGGCGCGGCGGCCGCGCAGTTGCATCGCGACATCGCGCGCACGGCGCTCGACAGCGGCGTCGACATCGTGGCCGGCATCGGCGAATTCCGCGCGGCGCTCGAGATCGAGGGGGCAGGCGATCCGCGCGTGGTGCTCGGCGGTGACGTCGACGACGTGTGGCCCGTCCTCCAGCAGAGGCTCCAGCCGGACGCCGCGATCCTGCTCAAGGCATCGCGCGGCGTGCGGCTGGAGCGACTGCTTCCCCATCTTTACGCCTGGGCCGCGCCCACCCCCTGATGCTCTACGAGCTGCTCTACCCGCTGCGCGACCACTTCGGACCGCTCAACATCTTCCGCTACATCTCGGTGCGCGCGGCCGGGGCGGCGGTGACGGCGCTGCTCGTGTCGTTCGTCCTCGGGCCGCTGATCATCGATCGCCTGCGCCACATGGCGCTGCACCAGGTGGTGCGCGAAGGCACCCCCGATTCGCACGCCGGCAAGGGGACCACGCCGACGATGGGGGGCCTGCTCATTCTCGTCGCCACGCTGCTCCCCACGCTGCTCTGGATGCGGCTCAACAACCGGTACGTCTGGATTGCGCTGCTCGTGACGCTCTGGATGGGCGCGATCGGCTTTCTCGACGATTACCTCAAGCTCCGGCAGAAGCGCGAGGGGAAGGAAAACACCGGGCTGGTCGAGCGCTGGAAGCTGACCGGACAGATCTCCATCGGGTTCCTGCTCGGCGTCTACCTGTGGCAGTTCCCGCTCAACAACCTCCCGGGCGCATCGACCACGCTGCCGTTCTACAAGTACCTGCTCATCGTGCCGTCGTTCGGCCTGCTGTACGTCGCCTTCGTCACGTTCGTGATGACGGGGACGAGCAACGCCGTGAACCTCACCGATGGCCTCGACGGACTGGCCGCGGGGCTGATGGCGATCGCGATGCCGACGCTGGCGATCTTCGCGTACGTCATGGGGCGCCACGACATGAGCCAGTCGCTGCTCGTCTTCTTCCTGAGCGGTTCGGGGGAGCTGACCGTCTTCTGCGCCGCCGTCTTTGGCGCCTGCCTCGGGTTTCTGTGGTACAACTGTCATCCGGCGCAGGTCTTCATGGGCGACACGGGGTCGCTGGCGCTCGGCGGCGCGCTGAGCGCGGTGGCGATCCTGCTGAAGAGCGAGTTCCTGGTGCTGATCATCGGCGGGGTCTTCGTCGCCGAGACGACGTCGGTCATCGTGCAGCGCACCATGTTCAAGTGGCGCCGGCGCAAGCATGGCGTGGAATACGCGCGCGCACACCGCGTCTTCCGGCGCGCGCCGGTGCACCACCACTTCGAACTGTCGGGCTGGCCCGAGTCGCGGGTGGTCGTGCGGTTCTGGATACTCGGCATTCTGTGCGCCTTCCTGGCGCTCAGCACGCTGAAGCTGCGGTGATCGGGGCGGCGCTTCAGCGCGGCGAGATTGCCGTCATCGGATTGGGGCGCAGCGGCCTCGCGGCCGCACGACTGCTCGCGCGCGACGGGGCGCGCGTCTACGCCTCCGACGCGGGAAGCGGCGCGTCGGTGGCCCAGGCGGCCGCGGCCTTGCGCGCCGAAGGCATCGCGGTGGACGGCGGGCGGCACGACCTGGCGCGCATCGCCGCCGCCGCGCTCGTCGTGGCGAGCCCCGGCGTGCCGCCGGGGGCGCCGCCGCTGGCGGTGGCGCGCGAGGCCGGTGTGCCGATCGTCGGCGAGATCGAAGTGGCGCTGCATGCGCTGCGAGGCGTACCGTATGTGGCCATCACGGGGACCAACGGCAAGAGCACGGTCACCGCGCTCGTTGCGCACCTGCTGTCGGCGCTCGGGCACCGCGCGGTCGCCGCGGGCAATATCGGGCGCGCGCTCTGCGACGTCGCCCTGCAGGACGAGCGCCCGGACTGGATTGCCCTCGAGCTGTCGTCCTTCCAGCTCCACGACGCGCCGGGCATCGCGCCGACGGTCGGCGTGCTGACGAACCTCAGTCCCGACCACCTCGACCGCTACGCGTCGGTCGAGGCGTACTATGCCGACAAGGCCATGCTGTATCGCAACGCCAGGAGCGCATCGCGCTGGATCGACAATGCCGACGACGCGGCCGCGCTGGCGCTTGGCCGCGGCCGCGGTGGAACGCACTGGGCCTTCTCGCGAGGCGATCCGCACGCCGCCGCGCATTGCGCGCGCTCTCACGACGCAGGGGCGCCTGACGCGCTCGTGCTGTTCGCGCGGCCCCTCGTGTCGCGCGAGGCGGTGCCGCTCCTCGGCTGGCACAACGTGGACAACGTGCTGGCCGCGCTGCTCGCGGTGATGGTGGCCGACCCGGCACACCAGACCGACGACGCCCGCGCCACGCTGGCCGACGCGGTGCGTTCGTTCCGCGGGCTTCCCCACCGGCTCGAAGTCGTGCCCAGCGCCGATGGCGTGCAATGGATCAACGACTCCAAGGCCACCAACGTCTCGTCCGCGCGCGTCGCCATCGAGGCCATGACCCGGCCGACGGTGGTGCTGCTGGGCGGCAAGCACAAGGGTGAACCGTACACCGCGTTGATCGAACCGCTCAAGGCCCACGCCAAGCGCGTGCTGGCGTATGGCGACGCCGAGCCGCTGATCGCGGCCGACCTGCAGGGGCACGTGGCGCTCGAACGGTGCGGATCGTCTTTCGAGGACGTCATGCATCGCGCCCGCGCCGCCGCCACGCCGGGCGACGCGGTGCTGCTCGCTCCCGCCTGCTCGAGTTTCGACATGTTCATCAATTACGAAGCGCGCGGCGAGGCATTCCGCGCACTCGCATCGCAGGGCGCGTGAGCGCCGTCGGCATGATGGGCGCCGCCGCCCAACCGGCGGCGAGAACCGTTGCGCGCGCTCCCGGGGCGGGGGTGCGCGACCGCTGGCGCACCAGCGTCGAAGCGCGCGCCCTCCTGATGTGCACCGCCACGCTGCTCGCCTTCGGGCTGGCCACGCTCTACAGCGCGAGCGCCATGGTGGCCATGCAGTCGGGCCTGGCCAGCACGCACTTTCTGTTGCGCCAGCTGGGCGGCATCGCCGCCGGCATCGTGCTCTTCGTGCTGGCGGCCAAGAAGGACGCCGAATGGTGGCGCCACATGGCCTGGCCGCTGATGCTCGGCGCGATCGCGCTGATGCTGCTCTGCGTCCTGCCGTTCACGCGGAGCATCGCGCCCGCCATCCACGGGTCGCGGCGCTTCCTCCTCGGCGGTTCCATCCAGCCGTCGGAGTACGCCAAGCTCGCGGTCATCGCGTGGACGGCGATGCTCATCGTCAAGAAGGGCGACCAGCTGCGCCACCTCACCAGGGGCATGCTCCCCATTCTGCTGGTGGTCGGCACGCTCGCCGTGCTCGCCGCGCTCGAACCCGACCTGTCCGTCGCCGTCTACTACGTCCTGCTGATGGGCGTGCTCCTCTTTGCCGGCGGCGTGCGCGTCGGCCATTTCGTCTTTCTCGGCGTCGTGTCGGTGCCTGTGCTCTGGAGCCAGGTGCAGCGCCTGCAGTACGTGCTCGAACGGCTGCTCGGCTTCACCGACGCGGGAGCGGTGCATCGCCAGGTCAATTTCCAGCTGCAGCAGTCGCTCATCGCCGTGGGGTCGGGCGGACTGTTTGGCGTGGGGTACGGCGAGGGACGCCAGCAGTACGGCTTTCTGCCGCTGCCGTACAACGATTTCATCGGCGGCAACATCGGCGAAGAGTGGGGCTTTGCCGGCCTCACGGGCGTGACCCTGCTGTTCGCGGCGTACTGCTGGCTGGGCTTCCGCATCGCGTCGCGGGCGCGCACCCCGTTCCAGCGGCTGCTGGCCATCGGCATCACGTTCACGATGGTCACCACGGCCTACCTGCACCTTGGCGTGGCCATCGGGCTTCTCCCCACCACCGGCCTCACGCTGCCGTTCATCTCGTACGGCCGTTCCAATCTGCTGCTCTCGCTCCTGATGACCGGGATTCTCGTGAACATCGGGAGCTCGCGCGAGCGGGTGCACGGCGAACCGGCCACCGACCCGACGGCCTCGCCGGGGATGACGGCGTGATTGTCTGGTTCTCCGGCGGCGGAACGGGCGGGCATCTGTATCCGGGCCTGGCTATCGCACGCGCCCTCGTCCGCGCGCGTCCCGACGTACGTCCGTACTTCGTCGGCGCGCGCCGCGGCATCGAACGCGAGGTGCTGCCGACCACCGAGTTTCCGCACGCGCTGCTCGACCTGCATCCGCTCTATCGGCCGCGCCTCTGGAAGAACTGGCGGACCGTGCGCGGCGCACTCGGCGGATGGCGCGCGCTCAACCGCCTCGGACGCGAGCTGCCGCCGCGGCTCGTCGTCGGCACGGGCGGCTACGCCTCCGGCCTCACGATGCTCTGGGGGTGGCGGCACGGCGTTCCCGTGGTGCAGCACATGGGCGATGCCTATCCCGGTCTCACGGCGCGTCTGAGCGCGCGGTTCACCACGCAGGCGTATCTCGGCTTTCCCGAGGCGGCCGCGTCGCTTCCCCGGAGCGGCTGCGAATACATCGACACCGGCAATCCGATCGAGCCGCCGCCCGACATCCATCCCGACGCCCGGGCCGCGCGCGAGCGGTGGCGGTTTCCGGCCAGCGCGCGCGTGTTGCTGGTCTTCGGCGGCAGTCAGGGGGCGCGGGCCCTCAATCAGGCGGTCGCGGCCTGGGTGGAGCGGGGCATCCCCGCCAACCTCTGCCTCATCTGGGCCACCGGACGCGGGCAGTTCGACGCGTTCAGCCACTTCGATCGCGCCGACGTGCGCGTGGTGCCCTACCTCTCGCCGATCGCCGACGCCTATGCCGCGAGCGACCTGGCGCTGGTGCGCGCCGGGATGATGGGCACGAGCGAACTGTCGGCGTGGGGCATCCCGATGATTCTCGTGCCGCTGCCGACGGCGGCCGGCGACCATCAGACGAAGAACGCCGAGGTGATTGCGCGCGCCGGGGCGGGGGTGCTCGTGCGGCAGCGCGAACTGACGGCCGAGCGGCTCGATGCCACGGTGCGGAGTCTGCTCGACGATTCGACCCGCCGGCGCGCGATGTCCGACGCCGCGCGCGCGCGCGGCCGGCCGCACGCGGCCGAGGAGATCGCCCGCAGGATCAGCCGGCTGCTTGGCGAGCCGGCGGCATCGGCGTAACCAACCGGATCGGCGCGACCCGGTTCATCGGCGCGGCCGACGTTGCGCCTGATCGTCAGCCGAGAATCTGGAACCCCTTCTCCCGCTTGAGCGCGCGGTCGAACGTGCCGACGATGGCCGCGCCCGCCGCCGCCGCGCGCTCGTGCAGCAGGTAGTCGGCAAAGTCCCCGGCGCCCCCGGCGCCCCCGGCGCCCCCGGCGCGCTCGGCGAACCGCGCGAGCGCGCGACGCACCGTACTGCTCTCGCCGACCACTACGCCTTCGACATCGAGCAGCCCTCGCAGCACGGCGTGGATCTCGCGTCGGTGCTTGTGGTAGCGCGCCCGCATGACCCAGGCGAGTTCACACAACACGATCGCGTCCACGTACACGCCGTCGGCGGCGTGCCGGCGGAACCAGCGGCTCGCCAACGCCGACTGCTGTTCGTTGTCGTCCTGGTTGAGCAGGCGGAGCAGGACGTTGGTGTCGGCGGCGATCATGCGTCGGCGTCGAGCGAGCCGGGGTCCATGTGACTCACCGGCACGTGCACGCCGCCCGCGCTGAACGCGCCGATGATGGAGTCGAGCGGCTGCCGCTGCGCCCGCATCACCGCCGAGCCGTCGGCGAGCAATTCGAAATCGACCCGGGTTCCGTCGAACAGGCCGAGTGCTTCCCGCACCATCTTGGGGATGGTGACTTGTCCTTTGCTGGTCATCGTGGCCGTGGGCATGTGGGTTCCTTTCAGGTCCTTACAAAAGGTAAGGAACTGAAAGCATCCCGTCAACGTGCCTGCATGGTAGCGGAGGCCGGTTCGCCGGCCGTCATCGTTCCACTGCGGCTGACATCGTAGTCCCGCACCACGTAGTCCCGCACCACGACCTTGGCCGTCGACCGCGTGGCTCCGCACGACCGCCAGTCGTCTTCACCACGCGAACACTTTCCCGCACTATTCCCTCATGCCCCTGATCGACCGCACCGACAATCGCCCGGTCCATTTCATCGGCGTGGCCGGCGCCGGCATGAGCGCGCTCGCCGAGCTCCTGGTGCGTCGTGGCATGTGGGTGACGGGCTGCGACCAGAACGCAACGAGCGTCGCCGACCTCGTGCACGCCGGCGTCGCCGTGCAGGCGGGGCACGATCCCTCGCACATCGACGGCGCCCGCGCCGCGGTGTACACGAGCGCCATGCCGAAGGATCATCCGGAGCTGGTGCGTGCGCGTGCGCGCGGCGTGCCGCTCGTGCGCCGCGCCGAGGCGCTGGCCGAGTGCTGTGCCGGCGGCACGCTGGTCGGCATTGCGGGCACGCACGGCAAGAGCACCACGACCGTCATGACCACCGAGGCGCTGGCCGCCGCGGGGCTGTCGCCCACGGGCGTGGTTGGCGCGCGCGTCGCGGCGTGGGGCGGCAACCTCAAGTACGGCGGCGAGACGACCTTCGTGGTCGAGGCCGATGAGTACGACCGGTCGTTCCTCGCGCTCTGGCCGCAGGTGGCCGTCGTGACCAACGTCGAGGCCGATCACCTCGACATCTACGCCGACCTCGACGACATTCGTCGCACGTTCGCCGAGTTTGTGGGCCGCGCCCGGTGGGTGGTGTTGTGCGCCGACGATCCGCTCGCCAACGCGCTCCCGCTGCCGCCGACGGCCGAGGTGATCCGCTACGGCATCTCCAGTCCCGATGCGCGGCTGCGCGCGGTGAACCTGCGCGCCGCGGACGGCGGCACGACGTTCGACGTCGTCTTCGACGGCAAGCCCGCGGGCCCGGTGGCGCTGTCGCTGCCGGGCGAGCACAACGTGCGCAATGCGCTGGCGGCGCTTGCCGTGGGGCTCGGCGCGTTCGGGCTGACGGTGCCGCAGATGGCCCCCGGGCTGGCGACGCTGGCCGGAGCGGAGCGGCGGTTTCAGCGTCTTGGCGCCGTGCGCGGGGTGGAGATCATCGACGACTACGCGCACCATCCCACGGAGATTCGCGCCACGCTGGCCGCGGCCCGCGCCGCTTATGCCGGGCGCCGTATCGTCGCCTGTTTCCAGCCGCACCTGTTCAGCCGCACGCGCGATTTTGCGCGCGAGTTCGGCGTGGCGCTCGCGGCGGCCGATGCGCTCTTCCTGTGCGACATCTATCCGGCGCGCGAGCAGCCGGTGCGGGGCGTGACGTCGCAGCTGATCGCCGATTGTGCCGCGTCGGCAGGGCACGCGCCCGACTGGATGGGACCGCGCGCGCAGGCGGCCGCCGCGTTGGCCGGCTTTGCAAGACCCGGCGACGTGGTGCTGACCATCGGGGCGGGGGACATCACCCGGACGGGGCCGGAACTCGCGGGCCTGCTGCAGGGTGAGGCCGAATAGGCGCCACGGCAACGGCCGCCATGCAGGTCGAACGGCACGACGGGCGCGGGGACGGCCGGCGCGGGTGTCCGATTTCCACCTCGGTCGTCTATAGCACGTCATGGACGACACGGCTCCGGCTGCCTCTCGGTTCCGCGCCTTTGCGCGGCGCGCCCTGCTCATCGGCGGGGGGCTCGCGCTGGTTGCCGCGCCCTTTGCCGTGCGCGCGGGCGCGCGCCGCCTGGCCTTCTTCCATGCCCGCACGGTCGAGATCGACGGCGCCCGTTACATCGCCCCCGACCAGATCGTTTCGCGAATGAGGATCGACACCACGGCGTCCATCTGGGACGACGCGGCGGTGTGGGAACGGCGGATCGGGACGCATCCGCAGGTGCGCGACGCGCGTATCTCGCGGCGGCTCCCCGGCACGCTGGTGGTGCGGATCACCGAAGTGCCGCCGGTGGCGCTGGTGACGACGGCCTCCGGGCTGGTGCCGTACGACGCAGCCGGCCGGGCGCTTCCCATCGACCCGACCGCGGTCGACCTCGACCTCCCCGTCGTGAGCGCGCGCGACGTGGCGGCGCTCGCGCTCCTGAGCGCCGTGCGGCAGGAGGCTCCGCAGTTATACGCGCGCATCAGCGACGTGCGGCGCCTGCCGCGCGGCGAGATTGCCCTGCACGTCGACTCCCTGAACGTATTCGGCGCCCGCGACTTGTCCGCGGCGCGCTTGTCGGACATCCTGCCGGTCGAACGCGACCTCGCGCGCCGTGGACGGCGCGCCGTCGAGCTCGACCTGCGTTACCGTGACCAGGTCATCGCCAGACTCCCATGAACCTCGACCGCCTCGTCGCCGGACTCGACATCGGCTCGGCCAAGACCACCGCCATCATCGCGGAAGTCGTGGGCGACCTGCCCAAGCACCCGACCGTGAACATCCTCGGCGTCGGCCAGGCGCGCACCACCGGCATGCGCCGCGGCGTCGTGGCCGACATCGAAGAGACCATGCGCTGCATCAACAAGGCGCTCGCCGACGCCGAGCGGATGGCCGGCGCCCGCGTCGACGCCGTCTTCTGCGGCATCGCCGGCGAACACGTGCAGGCGGTGAACAGCACCGGCATCGCGTCGGTCACCGGCGCCGAGATCTCGCGCGGCGACGTGGAGCGCGCCAACGCCGTGGCCCGCGCGCAGCCCATCGCCCAGGACCGCGAACTCATTCACGCCATCCCGCAGGAATACACGGTCGACAAGAACCTCGGCATTCGCGATCCCGTCGGGATGATCGGCACGCGACTCGAGACCGAGATGTATCTCGTCACTATCGGATCGTCGCCGGCGATGAACTTGCGCAAGAGCGTCGAGCGCGCCGGCTACAAGGTGCAGGAACTGGTGCTCGAACCGCTGGCTGCCGCGCTGAGCGTGCTCACCGAGGACGAAAAGGAACTCGGCGTGGCGCTCGTCGAAGTTGGCGCGGGCACCACCGACCTCGCCGTCTTCCACGAGGGCAAGATCCGCCACCTCGGCACCATCGGGTACGGCGGCAACAACGTGTCGAGCGACATCGTGCACGGGCTGGGCGTCACGCAGACCGACGCCGAGCGGCTGAAGGAGGCGTACGGCTGCGCCTACGAGCCGATGGTGCAGCACGGCGAGGTGATTCGCCTGCCGAGCACCGTGGCGCAGGGCGACCGGCAGATTCCGCGCGAACTGCTCGCGCACATCATCCACCAGCGGACGTCGGAGATCTACGAGCTGGCGGTGCGCGACATCGAGGACGCCGGATTTCTCAAGCGGCTCGCGGCCGGCGTAGTGGTGACGGGGGGCGTGGCCGCGATGCCCGGCATGGCCGAACTGGCGAGCGAGGTGTTCGGCATCGGCGCTCGCGTCGGCGTGCCGGGCGAGTTTCTCGGCGGGCTGGCCGACAGCGTGCAGGCGCCGCGCTTTGCGACGGGGGTGGGGCTGGTGCAGTACGCCGCGGGACGCGTGGCGCAGGGGGCGATTGCGGGAAAGGGGAAGCGGTTGTCGATGTCGGATGCGGCGCCGACACTGGCGGGACTGGCGGGGCGGTTCAAGACGTACTTGCAAGACTTCTTCTGAGACGGCGGACGGCGGACGAACTGGCAGGCGCCTGTCGGCGAGTCGTCGATATCACATTTCTGAAACGGGGCAAACTGCGCACATATGGCGCGCGGTTTGCCTTTTTCCATTGTGGCTCGTCCACTCATTGGTGCGACACGCGCCGACGCGTATATTTCCGCGTCCGAAACTGCGCCCCCTGAACATCGCGACGGAGCACGCCTCGTCATGGCCTTGAACTTCGAACTCGAGCAGAGCGCGCCCACCAACGGCGCCCGCATGAAGGTGGTGGGCGTCGGGGGCGGCGGTGGCAACGCCGTCAACCGCATGATCGAGGAACTGCTCGAAGGCGTCGACTTCATTTCGGTCAACACCGACGCGCAGGCGCTGCTGAATTCGAAATCCGGCGTCAAGATCCAGATCGGCAAGAAGCTCACGCGCGGACTCGGCGCCGGGGCGCGTCCCGAGATCGGCCGCCAGGCCATCGAGGAGAACCGCGACGAAGTCGCCCGGGTGATGCAGAACAGCGACCTCGTTTTCGTCACCTGTGGCATGGGGGGCGGCACGGGCACGGGCGCGGCGCCGGTCGTCGCCGAGCTGGCGCGTGAAGCGGGCTCGCTGGTTGTCGGCATCGTTACCAAGCCGTTTCTCTTCGAGGGGCGCAAGCGGATGCGCCAGGCCGAAGAGGGCATCGAGGAGCTGCGCAAGTACGTCGACACGATGATCGTCGTCCCCAACGAACGCCTGCTCGCGGTGGTCGGCAAGAACATTCCGTTCCAGGACGCGCTCAAGAAGGCCGATGAAGTGCTGCTGCGCGCCACCGAGGGCATTTCGGGTCTCGTGACCAAGTGCGGCATCATCAACGTCGATTTTGCCGACGTGCGCACCGTCATGAAGGACGGTGGCGCGGCGATCATGGGCACCGGCGTGGGCTCGGGCGAGAACCGCGCGGTCGAGGCGGCGCAGATCGCGCTCTCGAGCCCGCTGCTCGACAACGTCTCCATTGCCGGCGCGACCGGCGTGCTCGTGAACATCACGGGCGGCGACGGCGAATTGAGCTTCACCGACTTCACCACGGTGGGCCAGATCGTGCAGGAAGCGGTGGGCGAGGACAGCAACATCATCATCGGGGCCGGCGTCGAGCCGGCGATGGTGGGCCAGGTGCGCGTGACGGTGGTCGCGACGGGCTTCGAGAAGGCGAGCGCGCAGCGCGGCACGGCGCATGGACGCGCCAGCGGCGCCACGCTGGTGATCCCGATCACCGACGCGGGAGCGCGCCAGCGTCCCGTCATCGGTTCGTCGTATCAGGGCGGGTCGGCCCTGCCCGCGCCGCGCGCGCGGCCGGTCGCGGAGCCGCGCCGCCTCGAGGATCTCAGCGACATGGAGATCCCGACGTTCATCCGGAGACAGATGGATTGATGCGCTTTGCGCGGCGCTCCGCCATCGTCGCGGTGGCGGTGGCACTCGCCGCCCTGGCGCTGCGACTGCCCCGGCTCTCCCTGTCGGAGCATCCCCCGGCGGCGCGCCTGGGACTCGAACGGTGGCATGCGAGCGACACCCTCGGACGGGGCGAGTCGCTCACGTCGCTTCTGGGACGCCGCGGCCTGAACGAGGCGGACGCCGCGGCCGCGGTGCAGTCGCTCGACGGGCTCATCGACGACCGGCGCATTCCCGCGGGCATGGGCGTGGAAGTGCATGGCGATTCGAGCAGCCATCGCGCCACCGACATCGTGCTCATGCTCTCCCGCGACAAGATCCTGCGGCTGCGCCGCGCGGGCGACCGGTGGACGGCCACGGAGGAGACGATTCCGTGGATCACCGACACGCTCGTCGTGCGTGGGGTGGTGCACTCCACCCTCTACGACGCGCTCGAGTCCGGCAGTGCCCCGTACCTGAGCAAGGGCGCGCGCTCCGAACTCGCGTGGGATCTGGCCGACATCTACGAGTATCGCGTGGACATGTCGCGCGACCTGCAGGATGGCGACGTCGTACGCGTCGCGTTCGAGCGATCCACCAACCCGTCGCGGACGAATCGCATCGGGCACATTCTCGCCGCCGGACTCGAGCGCGCCGGCCAGGAACTCAAGGCCGTCCGGTTCGTGCACGCCGACGGCAAGGCCGAGTATTATGACGCCGGCGGCAAGTCGCTGCGGGCGAGTTTTCTGCGCGCCCCGCTGTCGTTCCGGCGCATCTCGAGCGTCTTCGGCCTGCGCATGCACCCGATCCTCGGCATCCTGCGCGCCCACAAGGGCACGGACTATTCGGCGGCGTCGGGGACGCCCGTGCGCACGATCGGCGACGGCGTGGTGATTTTCGTCGGGCACAAGGGCGGCTATGGCAACGTGCTCGAGATCCGCCACCGCAATGGCTTCGTGTCGCGCTACGGCCACCTGCGCGGCTTCGCCGCGGGCATCCGGACGGGCCACGCGGTGACGCAGGGCGAAACGGTGGCCTACGTGGGCACCACGGGGCTGTCCACGGGGCCGCACCTGCATTTCGAGCTGCTGGTGAATGGCGTGCAGCGCGATCCGCGCTATGCGCTGCGGCAGACGGCGGGCGTGGCCCTCGCCGGTAAGGAGCGCGCGCAGTTCGACACGCTCGGGCGCGCGGCGCTGGCCGCGCTCGATCATGCGCCGGGGCCGCTGCGGTAGCACGGCCTGCGTTGCGCGGGCGATCACCGTTCGCGATGACTGAGCGATTCGCCCGCGCGCTACGTTTATCAACGATGATTCCCTGGCTCTTGGCGATTGCCGCCGGCGTGGCCGCGGCCGTGGCGCTGTACGGCCGGCGCCTGCCGTCCGATGCCTACCGCCGCACCTTGGCCGCGCTCCGGGCGGCGGCGGTGCTGCTGGCAGTTGCGCTGCTGCTCGACGCGCCGCTGGGCGTGGGCCGTCATGCCGAGCCGCTCGTGGCGCTCGATGTGTCGTCGAGCTGGCGGCGCGGCGGCGCCGCGCGGTTTGCCGAGGCGGCCGCGCGGGCGCGGGCCGACGGTGGGGAGCTCGTGCTGTTCGGCGATTCGTTGCGATCGGGTGCGGCACCGGCGGTGCCGGGCGATGGCGCGTCGCGTGTCGGCCCGGCCGTGGACCGCGCCGCCGCGCTGGGACGGCCCCTCCACGTGCTGACCGACGGCGAGCTGGACGACCCGGAGGCGCTCGACGGGCTGAGCGCGGGGTCGACGGTGGACGTCGTGGCCGCGCCCGCCGTCGTCGATGTGGCACTGCGTTCGCTGGAGCTTCCGTCGGTCGGCTCGCCCGGCGATTCCGTCGAGCTGCGCGCGCTCGTGGTCAGCGCGGGCGCGCCGGTGCGCGCGGTCTCGGTGGCGGCGCGGCTCGCCGACGGCGCCACGCTGGCCGCGGCGTCACTCGGCGACTTCGACGCGTGGACCGCGCGCGAGTGGCGCGTGCGCCTGCGCGTGCCCGACCGTCGCGGCGCGTTGCTCCTGCGCGTGGTGGCGTCGGCGGACGGGGACGTGGAGCACCGCAACGACTCGCTGCGCACGGTGCTCGATGTGCGCGGCGCCCCGGCCGCCGTGTTCATTTCCACCGCCCCCGACGAGGATGCGCGCTTTGCGCTCGACCTGATGCGCGGGGCCATGGCGTTCGGCGTGCGCGGCCTGATGCGCGTGGCGCCGGGGCAATGGCGGGACGATGGGACGCTGATGCGGGTGGACGAGGTCGCCGTGCGCGAGGCGCTGGCCCGCGCCCCCCTCGCGGTGCTGCACGGAGACACCGCGTTCTTCGGCGCGCCGCGCGCTATCTCGCGTGGCGCGCTGGCGCTCGTCGTGCCGCCGCGCGAGGACGACGGTGAGTACTTCACCGAACGCGCGCTCGCCTCGCCGCTCGCGCCGGCGTTGAGCGGCGTGCCGTGGGATTCGCTGCCGCCGATCGGCGTCGGGCCGGCCCCGGTGGGGACGTCGTGGAGCGCGCTCACCGCGCGTCGCGCGCGCCGGTTCGACGATCGCGTGGTCGTGGCGGGCTACGACGAACCGCGTCGCATTGCGGTGTTGCCCGTGCGCGGCCTGTGGCGCTGGAAGTTTCGCGGCGGGCGCTCGGCCGACGCCTTTGCGGCGCTGTGGGGCGGCGTGATCGACTGGCTGGCGCAGGGCGACGTCGACGAACGCGCGGCGCGCGTGGCCGTGCCGTGGCTGCGCGAGGGCGAACCCGTGACATGGCGGCGCGGCGCGGCACGCGACTCCGTGGTCCACGTGACGTTGCGCCGGGATGGCGCCAGCGCCGCGGAGTCCGTGGCGCTGCACTTCGGCGCGATGGGAGGCATCGCTACGTCGCCGCCGCTGGCCGCCGGCACCTGGCGCGCCACGGCGCCAGGCGGCACGTCGGAGTTCGTGGTCAATCCGTCGGCCGAGTGGGTGCCGCGGCGCCCCATCCTCTCACGCGCCGCCGTGGCGGGCGTTGCACCGCTTGGCGCCGTGGGCAGCCTGCGCGCCGGATGGTGGTGGTATGCCGTTGTCATCGCGCTGCTCGGCGCCGAGTGGTTCATGCGGCGGCGGATCGGATATCGATAATGGCGGCCCGCGGGTCTGTCGAGCGCTGATCCGGTCGCGCGGCGCGCCGCCCGTTCACTAGATTGGCCTGAAACGGTACCCGATGCGCGGGTGCCCATCGGCCATTCGGCCAGGGAGTCGCCATGCTGCGCGACGCAGCCCCCGACATGGATTCCGTTCGTGCGATCCTCGAGACGCACGAGCGCGATCCGGGTGAGCTGCTGCAGATCCTGATCAAGGTCCAGCACGCCTACCACTACGTGCCCGATCCGGCGGTCACATTGATCGCCGACCACTTGCGCGTCACCAGCGCGCATGTGCGTGGCCTCGTCGGGTTCTATTCGTTCCTGAGCGACGTGTACCTCGGCGAGTTTGTGGTGTACCTCAGCGACAACATCACCGACCGGATGCAGGGGAGCGAAGGGCTCGCCACGTACCTGTGCAACCGGCTTGGCGTGCCGCTCGGCAAGACGCGTGGTGACGGGCGCGCGAGTGTGCACTTCACGTCGTGCACCGGCATGTGCGACCAGGGGCCGGCCGCGTTGGTAAATGGCCGGCCGCTCACGCACCTCACGCGCGGGCGCATGGACCAGGTGGCCCGGCTCATCGAGGCGCGCACGCCGGTGGAGACGTGGCCCGCGGAGCTGTTTCTGGTGGAGGACAACTTCCGCCGCTCCGACGTGATGTTTCGGCGCACGTTCGAGCCCGGCGCGGCACTCCGCGCGGCGATGCAGCGTGGCGGCGACGAGACGCTCAAGGAACTGTATCGCTCCGACCTGCGGGGGCGCGGCGGCGCGGGATTCAAGGCGGCCATCAAGTGGGAGACCTGTCGCGATGCCGCAGCCCCCGAGCGCTACGTCGTGTGCAACGCCGACGAGGGCGAGCCGGGGACCTTCAAGGACCGCGTGCTGCTCACCAGCTACGCCGACATGGTGTGCGAGGGGATGACGCTGTGCGGCTACGTCGTCGGCGCCGCGCGGGGCATCCTCTACATCCGGCAGGAGTACTGGTATCTCCGACCGCACCTCGAAGGGATGCTGGCGCGCCGTCGCGACGCGGCCCTGCTGGGGCGCAACGTGCTTGGCGCGGGCTTCGCGTTCGACATCGACATACACTGGGGCGCCGGCGCGTACATCTGCGGCATGGAGTCGGCGCTCATCGAATCCATCGAGGGGCGCCGGGGCAAGCCGCGCCAGCGCTGGCCGCTGCCGGTGGTGAGCGGGGTCAACCGCTGGCCCACGGTGGTGAACAACGTCGAGACTTTTGCCGCCGCGGCCATGATCGCGCTGAACGGGGGCGCCTGGTTCGCCGGCCACGGCACGCCGCATTCGGCCGGCACCAAGCTGTTCTGCGTCTCGGGCGATTGCGAGCGCCAGGGGATCTACGAGTATCCGTTCGGGGTGAGCGTGCGCGAGGTGCTGCGTGACTGCGGCGGCCTCGACGCGCAGGCCGTGCAGATCAGCGGCCCGTCGGGAACGACGATCACGCGCCTCGAGTTCGACCGCATCCTGGCGTACGAGGACCTCTCGACCGTCGGCACCTTCATGGTCTTCGGCCCGCAGCGCGACATGTTCGACGCGGTGCGGAACTTCACGCACTTCTTTCGCCACGAGAGCTGCGGCCTCTGCACGCCATGCAGGGTGGGGACCAGCCTGCTGGCCAACCTCGTCGACAAGGTAGCGGCCGGCAAGGGAAGCCCGATGGACCTCGAGGAGGTGCAGAAGATCAGCCAGCTGATGAAAACCACGTCGCACTGCGGCCTTGGCCAGACGGCGCCCAATCACCTGATCGACAGCCTCCTGAAATTCCGCGGCGACTGGGACAAGCGGATGATGATAACCGACTTCGCGCCCGCCTTCGACCTCGACGCCGCGTTGCACGAGGCCCGCCAGCTTACCGACCGCGACGACGCGGCGGCGCACCTGTGAGGAGGACGCCATGAATCCCGACCTCCGCCGCACTTTTCTCCTCGACGGACAGGAGATTCCGTTCCGCGAGGGGCAGACGGTGTTCGACGCCGCGATGGCGGCCGGCGTCTACATTCCGCACCTCTGCCACAACCCGGACTTCGAGCCGCACAGCAGCTGCCGCCTGTGCACGGTCATTGTGAACGGACGACCGTTCGCGTCGTGCACCCAGCCGGCCGTCGCCGAGCAGGATGTGCAGTGCCAGACGCCCGAGCTCAACGAGATGCGGCGAGGGCTCACCCAGATGCTCTTCGTGGAGGGCAACCACTACTGCCCGTCCTGCGAGAAGAGCGGCAGCTGCCGCCTGCAGGCGACCGCGTATGCGCTCGGGCTGCAGGACAACCACTTTCCGCAGTTTTTCCCGCACCGGGACCTCGACGCGTCGCACCCCGACATCGTGCTCGACCGCGACCGGTGCATTCTGTGCGGGCTCTGCGTGCGCATCAGCCGCACGGTGGACCGCAAGAACATCTTCACCATGACGGGGCGGGGAATTCACACGGCCATCGTGGTCGATTCGCCGACCGGGTTGCTGGCCGACAGCAACGTGTCGCGCGAGGACGAGGCGGTGCAGCACTGCCCGGTGGGCGCGCTGATGCTGAAAGGCGAGGCATTCGCCGTGCCCATCGGCAAGCGCCGGTACGACACGACGCCCATTTCCGAGGACAGCGTGGCCGAGTTCCAGGCCCGGGAGGCGCGCCTCCATGGCTAGCAAGCGCAAGCTCGCGACCTGCTCGCTGGCCGGCTGCTTTGGCTGTCACATGTCGCTGCTCGATCTCGACGAGCGGCTGTTCGACCTGCTCGAGCTCGTCGAGTTCGACCGCAGCCCGTTCAACGACATCAAGTCCATTCGCGGGATGGTGGATATCGGCCTCATCGAGGGCGGGCTGTGCAACGCCGAGAGCGTGCACGTGCTGCACCACTTTCGCGAGCACTGCCGTGTGCTCGTCTCGGTTGGCGCGTGCGCGCTCACCGGCGGCATCCCGTCGATGCGCAACCACCACTCGCTCAAGGACTGCCTCGAGGAGTCGTACATCCGCGGCATCGGCGTCGAGAACCCCCACGTGCCCGACGACCCCGAATTGCCGCTGCTGCTCGACAAGGTCTATCCACTGCACGAGGTCGTGCGCGTGGACTACTACGTGCCCGGCTGCCCGCCGTCGGCGGATGCGCTGTGGCACGTGCTCACGGCGCTCATCGCCGGGCGCGATCCGCGCCTGCCGACGTCGCTGCTGCGCTTCGACTGACTGGAGAAACGCCGTGACCCACCTGCTGGAAACCGCCGCCCACCCGAGCGCCCTGCGTCGCGTCGCCATCGAGCCGCTGACGCGCGTCGAGGGACACGGCAAGGTGACCATCCTGCTCGACGAGCAGAACCGCGTGCACCAGGCGCGGCTGCATATCGTCGAGTTCCGCGGGTTCGAGAAATTCATTCAGGGGCGCCCGTACTGGGAAGTGCCCGTGCTCGTGCAGCGGCTCTGCGGCATCTGCCCCGTGAGCCACCACCTCGCGGCCGGCAAGGCCGTCGACATGCTGGTCGGCGCGCTGACGCTGACCCCCACCGCCGAAAAGCTCCGCCGCCTGATGCACCTTGGGCAGATACTGCAGTCGCACGCGCTTCACTTCTTCCACCTCGCCAGCCCCGACCTGCTCTTCGGCTTCGACTCCGATCCCGACCGCCGCAACATCTTCGGCGTCATCGGCGAGCATCCCGACCTCGCGGTGCGGGGCGTGAAGCTGCGCAAGTTCGGTCAGGAGGTCATCCGGCACATCGCCGGCAAGCGCATCCACGGCACGGCCTGCGTGCCGGGCGGCATGAACAAGGCCCTCACGGCGGGGGAGCGCGACGAGCTGCGGCGCGAGACGGCGCAGGTGGTCCGCTGGAGCCAGGACGCCGTGCGGACCTGCCGCGACCTGCTCGAGGCCAGCGCCCACGCGCCGACCTTCGGCGTCTTCCCGTCGAACTTCCTGAGTCTCATCCGCAAGGATGGCGCACTCGATTTCTACGACGGCGGCCTGCGCGCCCGCGACGCGCGGGGCGGCCTGATATTCGACCACGTGGACTACACGCACTACAACCGGTACCTCCGCGAGGAAGTGAAGTCGTGGTCGTACATGAAGTTCCCGTTCATCATCAGCCTCGGGGACGAGGACGGGTGGTACCGCGTGGGGCCGCTGGCGCGGCTGAACAACTGCGACCTGCTCGACACCGTGTTCGCGGAGCACGAGCGCCAGCTCTTCCGCCAGGCGGCCAATGGCGGCATGCAGCACGCCACCCTCACGTATCACTGGGCGCGCCTCATCGAGATGCTGCACGCGGCCGAGGGGATCGAACGGCTGCTCGACGACCCGGACATCACGGGCACCGACCTCGTGGTGAAGGGCGAGCGCGCGCTCGAGGGCGTCGGCGTCATCGAGGCGCCGCGCGGCACGCTCATTCACCACTACGAGGTGGACGAGAACGATGTCGTGGTGCGCGCCCACCTCATGGTCAGCACGACACACAACAACCAGGCCATGAACGAGGCGGTGCGCAACGTGGCGGCGCGCTATCTCGACGGCAACCGACTCACGGAAGGACTGCTCAACCACATCGAGGTGGCGCTGCGCGCGTTCGATCCCTGCCTCTCGTGCGCCACGCACGCCCTGGGGCGCATGCCGCTGCGCGTGGAACTCGTGGATGCCGAGGGCCGCGTCATCGACCGGATCGTGAAGGGCGCCGACGGCACCTTCTGGCCGGAGTAGGGGCCGCCGTGCCCGCGCGCGTGGTGCTCATCGCGTACGGCAATCCCAGCCGCGGCGACGACGCGCTCGGGCCGGCGCTGCTCGGCCGTGCCGAGCTCTGGCTGGCCGAACATCCGGATCTCGACGTGAGCCTCGTCGAGGACTTCCAGCTGCAGGTGGAGCACGCGCTCGACCTCGCCGATGCCGACCTCGTGCTCTTCATCGACGCCGACGCGACGGGGCCGGCGCCGTTCAGCCTGCGGCGCGTCGTCGCGGCGCGCGACGACACCTACTCGACGCATGAACTGAGCCCCGAGGCGGTGCTGCACGTGGCGCGGCTGGTGACACAACGCGCCGTGCCGGCGGCCTGGCTGCTGGGTGTGCACGGCGTGCAGTTCGCGCTGGGCGACACGTTGAGCGCGGCCGCGGCCGGGCATCTCGAGGCGGCGTGGGCAGAACTACGGCGACTCCTGCTGGATCCGCGGCCGGACGCATGGGATGCACGCTGCTAGCTTTCGAGCGTGACCACACTCGGCTGGTTGGCGGCGGTGGCGATCATCGCGCTGGGCGCGGCAATCCAGGGCTCGGTTGGTTTCGGGCTCGGTGTTGTCGGCGCGCCCATTCTGATACTGCTCGATCCGCGCCTCGTCCCCGGGCCGATCCTCCTCGACGCCCTCCTGCTGACCGTGCTCGTCACGGTGCGTGAGTGGCGGCATGTCCGGCTCGCCGACCTCGGCTGGTCCGTTCCCGGACGGCTGCTCGGCACGGCGATCGCGGTGTGGATTCTCCGGGCCGTGCCGTCGGCGCGTCTCCAGTTCACGATGGGCGTCTTCATGCTGCTGGCCGTTGCGCTCACCCTGGTCGGGCCGCGCCTGCGCATCGGACGCCGCACCCTGTTCGGGGCGGGCACGCTCGCCGGGGTCATGTCCACCATCACGTCGATGGGCGGCCCGCCGATGGCGCTGCTCTACCAGAACGAGGAAGGGCCACGGCTGCGCGGCACGCTCGCCGCGTTCTTCGCCCTTGGCGTGGTCTTCTCCATCGGCGGGCTGGCCGTCGCCGGGCGGTTCGGCTGGACCGAGATCCGGCTGGCGGCGCTTCTGCTGCCGGGCGTCGTCCTCGGTTTTGTGCTCTCGGCGTGGACCGCGAAGCGCCTCGACAAGCGGCACATACGCGTCATCGTGCTCGTGACGTCCGCCGTGGCCGGCGTGCTCGTGGTGGTGAGTGGGCTGATGTAGCGGCGCGCGTGGCGCGCGCCGCTGCTGTGTGGTCGGCGGCGCCCTACCTCTCCCGTGGCACCGCCTCGTCGATGAACGTCCGCAGGTCGGCGCGCAGCCTCTTCATCGACGCGGCGTCGATGTACATCATGTGCCCCGCGAAGAAATGCGCCGTGTGGACGTGTGTTCTCCGCACCCCCGCCTCCAGGCTCATGTGATCCAGCGTGTACTGCACCGCCCAGTACGGTGTGGCCATGTCGTAGTAGCCCATCGCCACGTACAGGTGCATGTCGGGATTCTTGGCGAACGCGCGCTCAAGGCTGGGCACCACGTTGGGAAACTGCCCCTCGTCATAGCGCCAGCGGCCGATGCCGCCGCCGAGGATGTAGTAGAGGTTGTCGTTCTTGTAGCCCAGCTCGCGGCGCACGTAGTCGTTGAGCACGGGCGTGAACGAATTGCGGATGCTCGCGTCGCTCGGGTCGAAGTTGGTGCGTCCCGACAGCGGGTCCTGCATGTAGGCGGTCAACCGGCTGTCGAGCCGCCCGCTCATCCGGCGCTGGTCGCGCAGCAACTCCGTGCTGAACCGGCCCAGTTCGATGCGCAGGTCGGCGTCGCTCACCAGCTGTTCGGTCATGCCGGTATAGCGCGCGATCTTCGCGACCATCGCCTGGCGGTCGGCCCCGGCGAGCGATTCGCCCTTCATGAGCGCCGCGGCATACTCGCCGCTGGCAAACTGTTCGGCCGACCGCGCGAACTCGTCGACCGGGAGTTTCTGGAGCTCGGCCGCCACCTTCTTGTGGTAGTACGCTGTCATCGCGAACGACGGCAGGAATCCCACGTACGCGACGTCGTTGCCGCGGCTGGGCCGCGAGTTCTCGAAGTTGAGCACGGCGCTCAACAGCACCACGCCGTTGAGCGCGATGCCGTTGTCGGTGAGGTACCCCGACAGGTGCGCGGCGCGCGTCGTGCCGTAGCTCTCGCCGGCGATGAACTTGGGGCTCGACCACCGTTCGTTGCGCGTGAGGTACAGGCGGATGAACTCGGCGACCGCGCGCATGTCTTCGTCGAGGCCCCAGAACTTCGGGCCGTTGGCCGTCGACGTCGCGCGGCTGTAGCCCGTGCCGACCGGATCGAGGAAGACGAGATCGGCCTGGTCGAGCAGGGTGTTCGGATTGTCGACGTAGCGGGCCGGCGGCGGCGGGTTGGTGCCGTCGGGGTTGAGCTTGACCACCTTCGGGCCGAACGCGCCCATATGCAGCCAGACTGTGGCCGAGCCCGGGCCGCCGTTGAAGATGAAGGCGATGGGGCGCGTGGCCGGATCGGCCCCGTCCTTGGTATAGGCCACATAGAAGATGTTGCCTTCCGTTTCGCCGCTGACTTCGTTGCGGACCGGCATCATCGCGGCCGTGGCCGTGTACCGGAACTCGCCCGCGCCGCGCAGCGTGTGGTGCGTGATGGCGGGCGCTTCGTCGTCGGGGCGCGCCTTGGCCGCCGCCGTCGGGCGCGCCATGCCGGTGTCGGCGCGCGCCACCGGGGCGCCGGTGGTCGGGGCGCCGGTGCCCGGCGCTGCCGGGGCGCCCGCCGCACTCCCGGGACGGGCTCCGCCGCGGCCGCCCCCCGGCGGGCCGCCCTGCGCGAGAAGAGGAGTCGACACGAGCAGGATGGCGGCAAGGACGCGCATGGGTGATCGCCTCGTTCGGGTAAGTGCGCACGCGGTCCGTGCGACGGACCGCAGGGCAGGGTGGTGCCCCTGGCGAGCTACGGTCAGCCTGCGCGGTGCGTTGAGCGGCGCACTCGCCCTTCCGGCCGGGCCGTTAAACGGTCATGGGGCTGACGTTTGGCGCCTCCGGGGGCGATACTATAATCCCTGTCCTGCGTGCGATGGCGCGCGCCATGCCTTCCACGCGAAGACGACCATGCCCGCGCCCCTTAATGTCCTCCTGCTCGGCGACCCACCGGCGGCTCCCGCGCATATCGCGCGGGAACTCCGCGCGTCGTTCATCGACATCGCCCTCGTGCACGTCACGACCCCGGCGGCCTGGGAGTCGGCTCTTCGGGGGCGCGCCTTCGACGCGGTGGTCGCCGACAGCCGGCTGACCTGGGCCCCGCTGCGCGACATCATCGCGGAGCTCGCCGCCGCGGCTCCCCATTGTCCGTTCGTACTGTACGACGCGGACGGTCGATCCGACGCGGCCGCCGACCTGGTCAACAGCGCACTGCCCGGCGGTGTGGTGCGCGAGGACGCTCGCACCCCCCGCGTCGCCGAACTCCTCGGCCGCCTGATGGAGCGGGCGGAGCGGCGCCGCACCGCGGACGACATGCGCGCGTTGGTCGCGGCCCTCGACGAAGTGCTGGTCGTGCTCGATGCACGGGGCCGCTGCGTCCGGGTCGCGCCATCCGGCGCCGGCCACCCGATGGGGCCGCCGCAGTCGTTGTGCGGACGGACGCTGCACGACCTGTTCGGCGAACCGCTCGCCGATGTGCTGCTGGGGCACGTTCGGATGGCGCTCGAGACGCGCCAGCCGCAGCGTGCGGGGTACAGCCTGCCCCTCGGCGGCCGCCAAGGGTTCTTCGAGGCGAGCGTCTCGCCGCTGGACGCCGACACGGTGCTGTGGGTGGCGCGCGACGTCACGGCGCATGCACGCGCCGAAAAGGTCAACGCCGCCGCGTATCTCGCGGCCGAAGCGGTGTCCTCGACCCGCGACCTGCCCGATCTCCTCGCGTCGATCCACGCGATCGTCAGCGACCTGATGCCGGCGCGCAACTTCTACATCGCGCTCGACGACCAGGCGTCGCAGACGGTGCACTTTCCGTACGCCGCCGACGAATTCGATCCGCCGCCGTCGTCGCGACGGCTCGGCAACGGGCTCACCGAGTACGTCTTGCGCACGGGGCGCGCGATGCTGGCGTCGCCGGCCGACGTCCAGGAGCTGATTCGCCTCGGCGAAGTCGAGCAGCGCGGCACGCCGTCGGCCTCGTGGCTTGGCGTGCCGCTGGTCACGGAAGGACGCGTGATCGGCGTCCTCGCCGTCCAGAGTTACTCGGACGACGTCCGCTATGGCGCGGGCGACATCGAGATTCTGCGCTTCGTCTCCACGCACATCGCCCTCGCCATCGAGCGCAAGCGCACGGAGACCGCGCTCCGCGACGGTGAAGAGCGGTACCGCCGCCTCGTCGAAGGGGCGCCCGTCGCGATGGTGGTGCATGAGGCGGGGGTGATCGTCTTCGGCAATTCCGCCGCCGAGCGCCTGCTCGGGCCATCGGGCACGGGAAGACTGGTCGGGCAGCCGGTGCTGAAGTTTGTGCACCCCGACTCGCGAACGTTCGCGGCCGCGCGCATGCAGCAGTTGGACGCCGGCGGCGGCGGGGTGCCGCTCGCCGAGGAGCGTTTTGTCCGGCCCGACGGATCGGTGATCGACGCCGAGGTCGCGGCGATCGCCATCAGTTGGGGCGGGCGTCCGGCGACGCTGGTCACCATTCACGATGTCACGTCGCGCAAGGAGGCGGAGCGGGCGCTGCGTCGTTCCGAGGAACAGCATCGGGCCATCGTCACGGGCGTGCGCGACACGATTTTCGCCCTCGAGGTCGACGGGACCATCACGGCGCTCAATCCCGCGTTCGCGGAGTCCACCGGCTGGAATTCGAGCGAGTGGCTGGGCAACTCCATTTTCCGGCTCATCCATCCCGATGACGCCGACGCGGCCCGCCAGCTCTTCGGCCGGGCGCTGAACCGCGAGCTGCAGCCGGTCGGCCAACTGCGGCTTCGCACCAGGAGCGGGTCGCACCGCCTGACGGAAGTCGGCCTCAGCGTGGTGTACGCCGATGGCGCGGCGTTGAGCCTGCTCGGCATCGCGCGCGACATCACCGAACGCGTCGCGCTCGAACAGCGGTTGCACCACACGCTGAAGATGGAAGCGGTGGGTCAGCTGGCCGGCGGCATTGCCCACGACTTCAACAACCTGCTCACCGCCGTCCAGATGCACGTGGATCTGCTGCTGTCCGCACTGGACGAACACGACCCGCGGCGCGCGGACGTGGACGAGATTCGCCGCTCGGCCGAACGCGCGGCCGGCCTCACGCGCCAGTTGCTGGCGTACAGCCGGCGGCAGGTGCTGCAGTCGGAGGTGCTCGACCTCAACCTGATCGTGCGGGGCGCGGACAAGCTGGTGCGCCGGCTCATCGGCGAGGACATTCGCGTCGTGACGCACCTTGCCCCGTCCCTCGGCCTCGTGCGCGCGGACCGCGGCCAGCTCGAGCAGGTGATCATGAACCTCGCGGTCAACGCCCGCGATGCGATGCCCGAAGGCGGGACGCTGACCATGACGACGCAGGACCGGCAACTCGATCCCGCCGACGTGATTCCGTCCATCGAGCACAGTTCGGGCGGGGCGGGACCGTACATCGAGCTGACGGTCTCCGACACGGGCGTCGGCATGGATTCCGAGACGCGGGGACGGCTGTTCGAGCCGTTCTTCACGACCAAGGATGTCGGCAAGGGTACCGGGCTCGGGCTGTCCACCGCCTACGGCATCGTCCGGCAGAGTGGTGGCGTCATCTGGGTCGAGAGCGAACCGGGGCACGGCGCGACGTTCCACGTGGCGCTGCCGCGCGTCGACGCCGTGGCCGCGGAGACCGCCGTCGTGCGCTCCCGCGCCCGTGCCGCGACCGGTCGGGAGACGATTCTGATCGCCGAGGACGAACCCAGCGTGCGGGCGGCGGGTCGCACCGTGCTGCAGCGGCTGGGGTACCGCGTGCTCGAGGCGGCCGACGGCGATGCCGCGCTCCAGATCGCGAGTGCGCATTCCGACGCCATCGATCTCCTGTTCGCCGACGTGGTCATGCCGAAGATGAACGGCCGGGCCCTCGCCGAAGAGTTGATGCGACGCCAGCCCACGCTCCGCGTGCTGTTCACGTCGGGCCATACCGACCGTTCCATCGTGCAGCAGGGGGTGCTCGAACCCGGCCTGGCATTTCTCGCCAAGCCGTACACGTCGCACGAGCTGGGCGAGAAGGTGCGGGAGACCCTGGACCGGCCACCGGCGTCGGCGCTCGTCTTAGCGGTGCCGGCGCTCGCCTGAGCGGCGTCGGCGCTCGTCTGAGCGCTGCCGGCGGGAAGCGGCCACCTTGCGTCCCGTTGGCCCGCCGTCGATATTCGAATCGATGATCCCCCTCCGTCGCGCAACCCGGCGTTCGTTTAGCCTGTTTATCGGCCTCCTTGCCGGAGTCCGGGGTGTCGCGCGCAGGTAGGTACTACGCAGCAGCGATTGTCCCTCGGCCTCCGGATCTTCCGGAGGCCTTTTGCATGTACTCCCTGTCCTCTCTCCCATGCCTCGTCCACGTCGCAACGCACCAGCCCGCCCCGCCCCGCGCCGGACGTCCTCTCCGGCGGCGTCGACCGTCGCGTTCCAGGGCGAACGTGGTGCGTTCAGTGAGCTCGCGGCGGCGGCCCTCTGGCCGGAGGCCGAGCCCGTGCCGCTGCGCGGCAACGCCGACGTGGTGCGCGCCGTCGCCGGCGGCGTCGTCGACGCCGGCGTGCTGGCGATCGAGAACACGCTGGCCGGCACGGTGACCGACACCGACGATGCGCTGCTGCGGGTGGGCGGCACGCTGATCGTCTCCGAAACGATCGTCCCCATCCACCACTGCGTGCTCGGCGTGCGGGGGGCCACGTTGCGCGACGTGCGCTTCGTCGAGAGCCACCCCGTGGCATTGGAGCAATGCCGCGGCTTTTTCGAGCAGCACGGGCAGCTCGCGCCGCGGGCGGCCTATGACACCGCGGGCGCGGCGCGCGACGTGGCCGCCGCGCTCGACCCCTCACGCGCCGCGCTTGCCGGCCGGCATGCGGCGGCGCGGTACGGACTGACCGTGCTCGCGCGCAACGTCGAGGACCGGCGCGACAACCAGACGCGGTTCATCGGCATCACGCGGGAAGCGGCCCGCCCGGTGCCCGGGGCGATGCACAAGACGTCGCTGGCCATCACGGTGGACGACGAACCCGGCGCGCTCCTGCAGCTGCTGCAGCCGCTCGTCGCCGCCGGGCTGAGCCTGACGCGGCTGAGCGCGCGTCCCACCGGGGAGCCGTGGGAATACGTGTTCGTGCTGGATGTGGCGCACGATCACGCCGACGAGCGGTTGTCGCGCGCACTCGAGCGCATCGCGGGCCGGTGTCGTCGCTGCACCGTGCTCGGCACCTTTCCCAGTGCCAGCCGGCTGCCTCGGCGTTCCCGCACGGCGGCGTCGCGCACGGCGGCATCGCGCACGTCGGGGGTTGTGGAGATGGCCGGCTCGTGATACTATTGAAAAATATGGTCGCCCCATTCACGCTCATTCGACTTACCAGCCTCGCGCTCAGCGTCGCGATTATCGCGGTGTTGTTTAGCGTCGAGGGATGGGAGCGTACGCGTCTGGGCATGACCTAGGACGCCACCCGCACCCCTCCCGAGTCAAACGGGAGGGTCGTCCTCGATCGCATTGAGGCTCTCTCCTGGAACGGAGAGAGCCTTTTTCGTTGTGCCCCCTCGCCGCGCTCTCCGCGTCGACGCCTTCAACCACTTGTCTCATGCGATCAGACACCGTCAAACGAGGACGCAACCGGGCCCCGCACCGCGCGCTGCTGCGCGCCACGGGCCAGATCGCCGACGCGGCCGACTTCGAGAAGCCGTTCGTCGCCGTCTGCAATTCGTACGTCGACATCGTCCCCGGCCACGTCCACCTGCAGGCGTTCGGTCGCGCCGTCAAGGCGGCGGTGCGCGAGGCGGGCGGCGTGCCGTTCGAGTTCAACACCATCGGCGTGGACGACGGCATCGTGATGGGGCACGACGGCATGCACTACTCCCTGCCGTCGCGCGAACTCATCGCCGACTGTGTCGAGACGATGGTGGCGGCGCACCAGTTCGACGCGCTCATCTGCATTCCCAATTGCGACAAGATCGTCCCCGGCATGCTGATGGGCGCGGCGCGGGTCAACGTGCCGACCGTCTTCGTGTCGGGCGGCCCGATGCAGGCGGGCAAGGATCGCGCGGGCAAGGCCATCGACCTCGTCACGGTGTTCGAGGGGGTGGGGCAGCACGCGGCCGGCGTCATCGACGACGCGCGACTCGAGGAGCTCGAACTTTTCGCGTGCCCGACCTGCGGCAGCTGCAGCGGCATGTTCACGGCGAATTCCATGAACTGCCTCTGCGAAGCCCTCGGCATCGCGCTGCCGTTCAACGGGTCGATGCTGGCCACCGACCCGGGGCGCCTCGACCTCGTGCGGCGCGCGGCGCACGAGGCGATGCGCATGGTGCGCGACGGCACGCGCTTTCTCGACATCGTCACGCCGGCCGCCATCGACAACGCGGTGGCGCTCGACGTCGCCATGGGCGGTTCGACCAACACGGTGCTGCACGTGCTCGCCCTCGCCGGCGAAGCCGGCATCCCGTACACGCTGTCGCGCATCAACGAGATCGCCGAGCGCGTGCCGCATCTCACCAAGGTCTCGCCGGCCTGGGATGGCGCGCGGCAATGGCATATGCAAGACATCCATGCCGCGGGGGGCGTGCCGGCCATCATGGCCGAACTCGCGACGCGGCCCGGGTTGCTGGCGCTCGATGCGCCAACCGTGACGGGCCAGACGTTGGGCGAGAGCCTGGCGAACGTCACGAACGCAAATCCCGCCTGCATCCGACCGATCGCCGAGCCGCACGCCGCGCGCGGGGCGCTCTGCGCGCTGTTCGGGTCGCTCGCGCCGGACGGGGCGGTGGTCAAGGTGGGCGCCGTCGAGCAGCACGAATTGCGCTTCCGCGGCCCGGCGCGCGTCTTCGAGCGCGAGGAAGCGGCGCTCGCCGCGGCCGATGCGGGGCTGCTGCACGAGGGCGACGTGATTGTCGTCCGCAATGAAGGCCCGCGCGGCGGTCCCGGCATGCGCGAGATGCTCGCGCTCACGAGTTTCCTCAAGGGCATGCCGTTGGGCGGCGCGGTGGCGCTGGTCACCGACGGCCGGTTTTCGGGCGGCACGCGAGGGTTGTGCATCGGGCACGTTTCGCCCGAGGCCGCGGAGGGCGGTCCCATCGGACTGCTGCGCGACGGCGACCTCATCGAGATCGACCTCGCCGGGCGTCGCCTCGACGTGCTGCTCGCCGCTGACGAACTCGAGGCACGCCGCGCGTCGTGGAGCGCCCCGGCGCCGCGGTTCACGCGCGGCTGGCTGGCGCGCTACGCGCAACTGGTGACCAACGCGTCGCGCGGCGCCGTGCTCGAGGCGCCCTCGCCCTCGGCGGTGCGCGCATGAGCGCGACGCAGCGCACCGGCGCGCAGATTCTCTGCGAGGCGCTCATTCGCGAGAACGTGGACGTGCTGTTCGGCATTCCGGGCGGCGCCATCATGCCGTTCTACCACGCGCTCTGGGAATACCGCGACCGGCTGCGGCACGTGCTCTGCCGCCACGAACAGGGGGCGGGGCACGCCGCCGAAGGGTACGCCCGCGTCAGCGGACGCGTCGGCGTGTGCGTGGCGACGAGCGGACCGGGAGCCACGAACCTCGTCACCGCCATCGCCGACGCCTGGATGGACGGCACGCCGCTGGTCGCCCTCACGGGTCAGGTGTCGAGCGCCCTCGTGGGCACCGACGCCTTTCAGGAAGTGGACATCACCGGCATCACGACGTCGATCACCAAGCACAACTACCTGGTGACCGACGCGCACGCCTTGCCGCGCGTGATGGCCGAGGCCTTTCACATCGCCCGCACGGGGCGCCCCGGGCCGGTGCTGGTGGATGTCACGAAGGACGCGCAACAGGCCGTCGTCGAACCGCAGTGGGACGCGCCGCTGCAACTGGCGGGGTATCGCGCGCGCCTGGCGCCGTGCGACGACGCCATTGCCGCGGCGGCGGCGCTGCTGGCCCATGCCCGGCGTCCGCTGATCCTCGCCGGCAACGGCGTCATCCAGTCGGGCGCCTCGGAGGCGTTGCTTGCCTTCGCCGAGCAGGCGGTGATTCCCGTGATCACCACGCTGCACGGACTCGGCGCCTTTCCGCCGCACCACCCGCTCGCGCTCGGCATGCCGGGCATGCATGGCTGGGTGCACGTCAATCGCGCCATCCAGATGTGCGACGTGCTCGTCAACGTCGGCAGCCGGTTCGACGATCGGGTTACCGGCAAGGCGGCGCGCTTCGCGCCGCAGGCGGCGATCGTGCACATCGACGTCGATCCGGCGCAGATCGGCAAGGTCGTGCGGGCAGACGTCGCCATCGTGGGCGATGCGCGGCACGTGCTGGACGCCCTGCGCGCGCAGGTGCCGCCGCTCGAGACGGGGGCGTGGCGTGACGCCATCGCGGTGCTGGCGGCCGAACACCGGCCGCGGCAGGCCTATGCGCGCCGCGACCGCACCGCGGCGCTGATGCCGCACGATGTGTACGACGCGTTGAACGACGCGTTCCGCGACCGGTGCGACTGGCGCGTCATCACCGACGTCGGGCAGCACCAGATGTGGGCGGCGCAATTGCTCGACTGGAGCACGCCGCGCACGCACATCACGAGCGGCGGCGCGGGCACCATGGGCTTCGCGGTGCCGGCCGCGCTGGGCGCCGCGCTCGCCGAGCCCGACAAGACGGTCTGGGTCATCTGCGGCGATGGCGGCTTCCAGATGACGAACCAGGAAATCGCGACGCTGCAGCAGGAGCACGTGCGCAACGTGAAGATCGCCGTCATCAACAACGGCTATCTCGGCATGGTGCGCCAGTGGCAGGAACTGTTCGAACAGCGCCGCTACAGCAACACCCGGCTCACCGGTCCCGACTTCGCGCGCCTCGCCGAGGCGTACGGCATCCACGGCCGCACGGTCGAGCGCGCCGCCGATGCGCGAGGCGCGATCGACGAGGCGTGGCGCCATGACGGGTGCGCCCTCGTCGATTTCCGCGTCGAACACGAAGCCAACGTCTTCCCGATCGTTCCCGCCGGCCGGTCGATCGGCGAAATGCGGGTCTCGTGACCATGCCGCACCGCCGTCCGTTTTCCCTCGCCTCGATGTGCCCATGCAACAACACACGCTGAACGTGCTCGTGAAGGACCACCCGGGAGTGCTGCACCGTACGGTGTCGCTCCTCCGGCGGCGCGCCATCAACATCGCGTCGCTCGCCGTGGGGCGGTCCGAACGCGCCGACGAGAGCCGCATGACCGTGGTGGTGGACGCCGCGGATGCGCGGCAGGTCGTGCGGCAGCTCGACACGCTCGTCGAGGTGCTGGCCGTGCACGACGTCACCGACGCGCTCGCCGTCCGGCGTGAGACCCTGCTCGTGCGTGTCAGGGCGCGCGGCGACGAGCTGGCGGCGGTGGTGACGCTGGCGCTCGACGACGGCGTCCACGTGCTCGACGTCGGCAACGATGCCGCCATCCTCGAACTGACCGACACGCCCGAACGCGTGGACGCCTTCATCGCCCTGCTGCGCCCCGTCGGCATCGTCGAACTGCGGCGCACGGGCACCCTGGTCATGACGCGCGGCGGAACCGACGTCGCGCTCGCCGACTCCGCCGGCGTCGACGACCCGGGCGCGGAACTTTACCCTTTGCAGGCCGAGCGATCGGCCGGAGACGATGTCCTGTGACCGCACGCATCTACTACGACCGCGACGCCGACCTGTCGCGCTTCACCGGCCGCCGCGTGGCCGTGATCGGCTTCGGCAGCCAGGGGCATGCGCACGCCCTCAACCTGCGCGACAGCGGCGTGGACGTGCGCGTCGGATTGCCGGTGGGGTCGGGGAGCCGCGCCGCGGCGGAGCGCGCCGGACTGCGCGTGCAGACGCCGGCGGCGGCTGCCGCGGGCGCGGACTTCGTGATGGTGCTTGCCCCCGACACGGCGCAGGCCGCGCTCTATGACGCGGAACTGCGCGAGGCCCTCACCCCGGGCAAGACGCTGATGTTCGCGCACGGATTCAACATCCACTACGGGCTCATCCAGCCGCCGGAGGGAGTGGACGTGAGCCTCGTCGCGCCAAAGTCTCCCGGCCACCGCGTCCGCGAGCTCTTCGCCGAGGGCGGCGGCACGCCGGGCCTCGTCGCCGTGGCGCAGGACGCGAGCGGCGGCGCCTTGGCCAACGCGCTCGCGTATGCGAAGGGCATCGGCTGCACGCGCGCGGGCGTGATCGCGACGACGTTTCAGGAGGAGACCGAGACCGACCTGTTCGGCGAGCAGGCGGTGCTCTGCGGCGGCGTGTCGCACCTCGTGAAGGCCGGGTTCGAGACGCTCGTCGAGGCCGGGTATCAACCCGAGATGGCCTACTTCGAGTGCCTGCACGAACTCAAGCTCATCGTCGACCTCATGTACCAGGGCGGCCTCAACTACATGCGCTACTCGGTGAGCGACACCGCCGAATACGGCGACTACGTGGCCGGCCCGCAGATCATCACCGACGACACCCGCGCCGTGATGCGCGCGCTGCTCGGACGCATTCGCGACGGCTCGTTCGCCCGCGACTGGGTGAAGGAAAACAAGGACGGCCGCCCGTGGTTTGCCGCCGCGCGCCGGCGGGATACCGAACACCACCTGGAACGCGTGGGCGCCGAGCTGCGCGCGATGATGCCGTTCGTGCAGCCGAAGGTCGCACGACCCGGGGCCGGGGGAGCCTGATGACGACCGCCAAGCGCGCCGACGCGGACCGCGTCCGCATCTTCGACACCACGCTGCGCGATGGGGAGCAGGCGCCGGGATGCACGATGACGCCCGCCGAGAAACTGCAGGTGGCGCTCGCCCTGGCCCGCCTCGGCGTCGACGTCATCGAAGCCGGTTTCCCCGCCGCCTCGACCGGCGACTGGCAGGCCGTGCACGAGATCGCCGCCCGGGTGGGCGCTCGCGCCGATGCGCCCGTGATCTGCGCGCTGGCGCGGGCCACGCCCCGCGACATCGCGCAGGCGGCGTCGGCCATCCAGCCGGCGCGCCGGCGACGCATCCACACCTTCCTTGCCACGTCCGACCTGCACATCACGCACAAGCTGCAGAGCACGCGGCCCGACGTGCTCCAGCAGGTGGCCGACATGGTGAAACTGGCGCGGACGCTGGCCGACGACGTCGAGTTCTCGCCCGAAGACGCGACGCGCAGCGATCCGGGCTTTCTGTTCGAGGTGCTCGCCGCTGCCGTGGAGTCCGGCGCGACCACGCTCAACATCCCCGACACCGTCGGCTTCACGACGCCCGAGGAATACTTCGCCCTCATCACGTCGATCCGCACGACGGTCGTCGGCGCGCGGCCCATCGTTCTGTCGACGCACTGCCATGACGACCTCGGGATGGCCGTCGCCAACTCGCTGGCCGGCGTGCGGGCGGGGGCCCGCCAGGTCGAGTGCACGGTGAACGGACTCGGCGAACGCGCGGGGAACGCGGCGCTCGAGGAAGTCGTGATGGCGCTCGGCACGCGCCCCGCGCTGTACGGCGTGCAGACGACCATCTGCCGCAGCGAGATCGGCCCCGCGTCGCGGCTCGTCGCGCGCTGCACGGGCGTCAAGGTTCCACCCAACAAGGCGGTCGTCGGCGCCAATGCCTTTGCGCACGAGTCGGGCATCCACCAGGACGGCGTCATCAAGCACCGGCAGACGTACGAAATCCTCGACGCCGAGCAACTCGGTCTCGAGGGGGCGCGGCTGGTGCTCGGCAAGCATTCGGGCCGTCACGCGCTGCGCCGCCATCTCACCGCCCTTGGCTACACGCTCGACGCCGCCGAACTCGAGGCCGTGTTCGCGCGCTTCAAGGCCGTGGCCGATCGCAAGAAGGTGGTGGACGACCGCGAACTCGAAGTGATCGTCGCCGGCGAGATCGCGCGGACGACGGCCGTTTTCACCCTGGAGCTGGTGCAGGTGTCGTGCGGTACGCACGCCATTCCCACGGCGACCGTGCGCCTCAAGGGCCCCGATGGCGAATCGCTCGTCGCCGCCACCGAGGGCGACGGTCCGGTGGACGCGGTGTGCCGCGCCATCGAGCACTGCACGGGCGATCTCGCCGAACTGGTGGAGTTCTCGGTCGATGCGGCCGCCGAGGGCACCAATGCGGTGGGCGGCGTCACCGTGCGGCTGCGCGAACGCACGGCGCCGGCACTGTCTGCCGCCGCGGGCGACGCCACCGCGGTCGCGGCGCGCACGCGCGTGGTCACCGGGTTCGGCGTGCATACCGACATCATCGTCGCCACGGCCGAGGCCTACGTGTCGGCGGTGAACTCGCTCGCCCGCGCGCGTTCGGAGGCGGGATCGGGCCAACTGGTGGGCACGGAGGCATCGCCGCCGTGAGAACGCTCTTCGAGAAAGTGTGGGATGCGCATGTCGTGTCCGCACCCGTGCTGTCGGTGACGCAGGCCGACGGCGTGGGCGATGCCGCCGCCGACGAACGCGCCGGCGCGGTGCCGGCCACCCTGTACGTCGACCTGCATCTCGTCCACGAAGTGACGTCGCCGCAGGCGTTCGCGGCGCTCGCCGAGCGCGGTCTGCCGGTGCGTCGCCCCGATCGCACCTTCGCCACCATGGATCACAGCACGCCGACCACCGCCGGGCCGCGTGGCGAACTGCGCGTGATCGCCGATGGCGCGGCCGCCCAGCTGCGACAGCTCGAGGCGAACTGTGCGGCCTTCGGCGTGCCGCTCGCCCGCTGGGGCGACGCGCGTCGCGGCATCGTGCATGTCATCGGGCCGGAACTCGGCCTCACCCAGCCGGGGATGACCGTCGTCTGCGGCGACAGCCACACCAGCACCCATGGTGCGTTCGGCGCGCTGGCGTTCGGCATCGGCACGTCCGAAGTCGGCCATGTGCTCGCCACGCAGTGCCTGCTGCAGCGGCGGGCGCGCACCATGGAGGTGCGTGTCGACGGCGCGTTGGCCGCGGGCGTTTCGGCCAAGGACGTCGTGCTCGCCATCATCGGGCGCCTCGGCGTCGCGGGCGGCGCCGGCCACGTCATCGAATACACGGGCAGCGCCATTCGCGCGCTGTCCATGGAAGGGCGCATGACGATCTGCAACATGAGCATCGAGGCCGGCGCCCGCGCGGGCATGATCGCCCCCGACGACACGACCTTCGAATACCTGGCAGGTCGTCCGTTCGCGCCGGCCGGCCGCGACTGGGATCGTGCGCTCGTGCGCTGGCGCGCGCTGGCCGGCGAGAACGGGGCGCGGCACGACCGGAGCGTCACGCTCGACGCCGCGGACATCGCGCCCATGATCACGTGGGGGACGAACCCGGGCATGAGCATGCCCGTGGATGGGGTCGTGCCGTCGCCGCTCGGGCACGCGGAGCGCGGCGCCATGGAACGTGCGCTCGCGTACATGGATCTCGCCCCGGGCCAGCCGCTGCTTGGCCGCAAGGTCGACGTGGTCTTCGTCGGCAGTTGCACCAATGGACGGCTGGGCGATTTGCGCGAGGCCGCCCGACTGCTCCGCGGACGCCGCGTGGCGAGCGGCGTGCGCATGCTCGTGGTGCCGGGCTCGCAGGCGGTCAAGCGGGCCGCCGAGGCCGAGGGGCTCGACGCCGTCTTTCGCGCCGCGGGCGCCGAGTGGCGCGAGAGCGGGTGCTCGATGTGCCTCGGCATGAACGACGACACGGTGGGCGCCGGGCAGTACGCGGTGAGCACCAGCAACCGCAACTTCGAGGGCCGCCAGGGACGGGGGGCGCGCACGCTGCTCGCCAGCCCGCTCACCGCGGCCGCATCGGCCGTGCAGGGCGCCGTAGCCGATCCCCGGAGGCTCGCATGACGCTGCAACCATTTCGTGTGCTGCAGTCGGACGTCGTGTGCCTGCTGCGTGATGACGTCGACACCGATCAGATCATTCCGGCGCGCTTCCTGACGACGACGGTGCGCACCGGACTCGGCCGCCACCTCTTTGCCGATTGGCGTTACGATGCGCAGGGTGCGCCGCGCGCCGACTTCCCGCTCGCCGCGGCCGATCCCGCGTGGGCGCGGGTGCTGGTGACCGGGCGGAACTTCGGATGCGGTTCGTCACGGGAGCATGCCCCGTGGGCGCTGCTCGACTGGGGGTTCCGGGTCATCATCGCCCCCTCGTTCGCCGACATCTTCCGCAGCAACGCGCTCAAGAACGGGCTGCTCACCATTGCGCTCGGAAGCCAATCGCACGCCGAGTTGCTGCGTGCGCTCGAGCAAGGTGCGCCGGCCGCGCGTGGCGGCGAGGGGCGCGTGCGCGTCGACCTCGGCAACGACCGCGTCGCCATCGGCGACGCGTTCCACGCCCGGTTCGAGACCGATCCATTCGCCAAGCGCTGCCTGCTGGACGGCGTGGACGAATTGGGATACCTGATGGCGCAATCGCCCGACATTGCGGCATTCGAGGCCACCATGACGTCGTTCGTGCCAACCACCGCCGCCTCCGAGTTGGCGCCGCTTGCGCCGCCGGCTCCGCCGGCCGGGCCAGGCGCGGCATCGAGGATTCAATGAAAGCGCTCATCGGCGTGCTCGGCGGGGACGGCGTTGGCCCGGAAGTGGTGGCCGAGGGCGTGCGCGTGCTGCGGCGCGTGGCTCGGCGCTTCGGGCACGCGTTCGAATTCCGGTCCGGGCTCATCGGAGGGGCGGCCATCGATGCGACGGGCGATCCCTATCCGAGCGAGACGCGCGCCCTCGTTGCATCGGCCGATGCCGTGCTGCTTGGTGCCGTCGGCGGACCCCGGTGGAGCGATCCGTCGGCCACCGTGCGGCCGGAACAGGGCCTGCTGGCGCTGCGCGCGGCCATGCAGGTGTTCGCCAATCTGCGGCCCGTGCGCACCCACGCATCGTTGTTCGACGCGGCACCCTTGCGGCGCGAGTTGCTGGTCGGGGTCGACGTGCTCTTCGTGCGCGAGCTGACGGGCGGGCTCTACTTCGGCGAAAAGACGCTCGTGCAGCGCGCGGGTGGCGAGACGGCGACCGATCTCTGCACGTACACGACCGAAGAAATCGAACGCGTGACCCGCGTGGCCGGCGTGCTCGCCCGCACTCGGCGCCGCCACGTGACATCGGTCGACAAGGCCAACGTGCTCGAAACCTCGCGCCTCTGGCGGCGCACGGTGACGCGCGTGATGCGCGACGAATTCCCCGACGTCGCGGTCGAGCACGCGCTGGTCGATTCGTTCGCGATGCAGCTCCTGCGCGCTCCGGCGTCGTTCGACGTCGTCGTCACCGAGAACCTCTTCGGCGATATCCTCACCGACGAGGCAGCGGTGCTGGCCGGGTCGATCGGCCTGCTCCCGTCGGCCTCGCTCGGCCTTCCCCGCGATACCGGCCGGACGCCGGGACTCTACGAGCCCATCCACGGATCGGCGCCCGACATCGTCGGCACCGGCAAGGCCAACCCGGTGGGGACCATTCTTTCGGCCGCAATGCTGCTCCGACATTCGCTCGGACTGGCCGAGGAGTCCGACGCGATCGAGGCGGCCGTGGAGGCCGCGTTGCGCGAGGGATGGCGCACGGCCGATCTGCAGGGCGGGACGCGACCGAGCGTGACGACCGGGGAATTCGGCACGGAAATCGAACGACGACTCGGTGACGCCGACGCGGCGCCGGCGCGGTAGCGCCGGGCGTTGCGCGATTTCGGCCCCACCCGCGTTCCTATGCTTCATGCCCGGGCAGGCCGTGCGGTAGATTCCTTCGCACCATGCCCCTGTTCAAGCCCACGAAGAGCCTCTGGCAGCGTCTCAAGGACGTCGCCCTCCTCGACGTCGCGGTGCTCGCGCGCGGCGGCGTCGACGCGGGCACGCTCGAGCCGCTCGAGACGCTCCTCCTCGAGGCCGACTTCGGCGTGCCGGTGACCATGCGTCTCGTCGAGGCGGTGGAGCGCCAGGCCAAACGCGGCGCCATCAAGACCGAAGCGGAGTTTCTGGCGGCGTTGCGCGACGGCATCGTGGGCGCGCTCACCGCCGGCAACGGCAACGCCGCGTTCGTGCTGGGCGACGCCACGCCGGCAGTCGTGCTCGTCCTCGGCGTCAACGGTGCCGGCAAGACGACATTCATTGGTAAACTCGCGACGCGATTGCGCAACGAAGGCAAGCGGGTGATGGTCGCCGCGGGCGATACCTTCCGCGCCGGCGCCATCGATCAGCTGAGGGTGTGGGCCGAGCGCAGTGGCAGCGATTTCATCGGCGCGCAGCCGGGGGGCGACCCCGCGGCCGTCGCCTTTACCGCTATCGACGCGGCCGTCACGCGCGGCATGGACGTGGTGATCATCGACACCGCGGGCCGCCTGCACACGAGCGACGCGCTGATGGATGAGCTGCGCAAGGTGGCGCGCGTCATCGCCAAGCGTCTCCCCGGCGCGCCGCACGAATCGCTGCTCGTGCTCGACGGCACCATCGGCCAGAACGCGGTCGCGCAGGCGAGGACGTTCGCCGCCGCGGTGCCGGTGACCGGCCTCGTGGTCACCAAGCTCGACGGCACGGCGCGCGGCGGCGTCGTGGTGGCGGTGCACGAGGCCATCGACGTGCCGGTGAAGTTCGTCGGCGTCGGCGAGCAGGCGGCCGACCTCGCGCCGTTCGATGCCGCGGCGTTTGCGCGAGATCTCGTGGAGGGGTGACGAGCGCCGAGCGCATGCCCCGCCGGGTGCTCGACACCCCGATCACCTTCCTCAAGGGGGTGGGGGAGCGCCGCGCCGAAGCCTTGCACCGGCTGGGCGTGTTCAACGCGCGCGACCTGCTGTATCACGTTCCGCACCGGTACGAAGACGCGACCACCGTGAGCCGCATCGGCGCGGTGCGCATCGGCGAGGACGCCACGGTCATCGGCACCGTGGTCAGCAAGGGCGTGCTCCCCACGCGCAAAGGGTTGCGCATCTTCCAGGCGGTGGTGCAGGACGCGAGCGGGCTCATCGAGGCGTCGTGGCCCGGGCAGCCCTTTCTCGACCGGACCATCGACAAGGGAGACGTGCTGCTGCTGAGCGGTGCCGTGCGCTTCTACCACGGCCGCCAGTTGATGCCGCGCGAGTTCGTCAACCTCGGCGCGGAGGACAGCGGCACGGCCGAGGGGCGCGTGCTGGCGGTCTATCCCGCTACCGAAGGCCTGTCGTTCAAGCAGATCCGCGCCATCATCGACAAGCATCTCGATACGCTGCTCGCCGCGGTCGAGGAGCATCTGCCGTCGGATCTCCTGCGCGAGACCGGGCTCCCCGGCCTCCAGGACGCCCTGCGGCGCGTGCACCGGCCGTCGAGCGTGGCCGACGCGCTGCGCGGCCGCGACCGGTTGGCCTACGATGAATTGCTCTGCGTGCAGCTGCTGCAGCGGCGCGCCAACGCCATCGCGCGGCAGGCGCGCCAGGGGATCGCTTTCATTAACAAGCGCGACCTCACCACGCGGCTCAAGGCGGCCCTGCCGTGGGAGCTGACCGGCGCGCAGGTGCGGGCGACGCGCGAGATCGTGGCCGACCTGACCAGCCCGCACCGCATGCATCGCCTGCTGCAGGGCGACGTCGGCAGCGGCAAGACGATCGTCGCGCTCTTCGCCTGCTGCCTCGTGCTCGAGAACGGCTATCAGGCCGCGGTCATGGCCCCCACCGAACTGCTCGCCGAGCAGCACTTCCGCACTTTCAGCCAGCTGCTCGCGCCGCTCGGCATCGAGCCGGTGCTGGTGCTGGGCTCGATGGGCGCCAAGGCGCGGCGCGCCGCGGCGGCGCGGATGGCCGAAGCGGCTCCGGTGCTCGTTGTCGGCACGCACGCGCTGGTGCAGGAAGGCACGCGGTTCGCGCTGCTCGGTCTGGCGGTCATCGACGAACAGCACCGCTTTGGCGTCGAACAGCGGGCGAGCCTTGGCGAGAAGGGGGTCGCGCCCGACATCCTGCTGATGTCGGCGACGCCTATTCCACGGTCGCTCGCGCTCACGCTCTACGGCGATCTCGACGTGAGCGTGCTCGACGAGCGTCCGCCCGGACGCCAGCCGGTGACCACGGCGCTGCGCCCCGAGAGCGGGCGCGACCGCGTGATCGAGTTCGTCGAGCAGCAGCTCGCGGTGGGACGGCAGGCGTACATCGTCTATCCGATCATCGAGGAGTCCGATAAGATCGCGCTCAAGGCGGCGACGACGGCGTTCGAGCACCTGGCGCAGGGGCCGTTCGCGCACCGCCGCGTGGCGCTGTTGCACGGTCGCCTGCCGACGGACGAGAAGGACGCGATCATGCGCTCGTTCCGCGACGGCGCGGTCGACCTGCTCGTCAGCACGACCGTCATTGAGGTCGGCATCGACGTGCCCAATGCCACCGTGATGGTGATCGAGCACCCCGAACGATTCGGGCTATCGCAACTGCACCAGTTGCGCGGCCGGGTGGGGCGGGGGGGCGAGGAGTCGTTCTGCATCCTGCTCGGCGATGTCGGCCCCGAGTCGCGCGAGCGGCTGCGGCACGTCACGGCGACCGAGGACGGTTTTGCGATCGCCCGCGCCGACCTGCAGTTGCGCGGCATGGGCGACCTGTTCGGCGAACGGCAGAGCGGCCTGCCGGCGTTCCGGATCGCCGACCCGGTGCGCGACGAGGCGCTGAGCGAGATGGCGCGCGTGGCGGCCGACGGGCTGCTGCGCACCGACGCGACGCTGAGCTCGCCGGGCAATCGGGCGCTGCAGCGGATGCTGACGACGCGGTACGGACGGGCGATGGAACTGTTTCGGGTGGGCTGAGGGGGGGGCCGCCTGGGATTCCGGGGGTGGGGGGGGGGGGGGGGGGGGGGGGGGGGGGGGGGGGGGGGGGGGA